>Ga0307509_10000680_pt1 | contig 58002 bp, 57 predicted proteins | sample 10_EM_MG_FD_202245 | JGI IMG/M metagenome (GOLD analysis project Ga0307509, IMG submission 202245) | Populus trichocarpa ectomycorrhiza microbial communities from riparian zone in the Pacific Northwest, United States - 10_EM | ecosystem: Host-associated > Plants > Roots > Unclassified | place...
GGGTCGGGGGGGGGCGGGGCGGCGGCCCCGCGCGCCCCCCCCCCCCCCCCCCCCCGGACCGCCCCCGCCGCCCCCCGCCCCCGCCACCGCCGCCCCCCCCCCGCGCCCCCGGGCGCCGCCCCCGCCCCGCCCCCCCGCCCGCCCCCCCCCCCTCTTCGGATACCCCTACTCACTGACTTAGGGCCTTTTCCCGTTCGCGCAGCACTGTACCTCGAATACTTTGTGGGTTGCAAGTTTCCGGTATGAAATATCATAATATAATTATAATACCTGAACTCTGGAAAGACCCCTCCAGGCCTCTAGCGTTGCTTACTACGATAATATGATAGTAATACAGTAGAATGCACAGCCCGGAACATGCACCAGACTACTTAACAGGATTATAATCACAGCAGAAACAGCTGAGGATGTAGTGACTAACTATCTAACAAAGACAAAAATCTCCCCCCGGGATATTAGCTCTCTAATAATTTTAAAAAAGTCCTCAAGCAAAGAAGCATGTTCTGGGAAGCTTTATTCGCTAAAGGGAAACAACAAGAGTAGAATATCTCTAGGAGCTCACGATTCCATCTTGTTTTTGTTCTTTTTCTCTATTTCACACACACCTTTTTTTTTGAATTGCAGGCTTCCACACTGCTGTGGTCACGATGGGCTGTCAGGATAGAAGCACTGGGCACTTCCGGGGGTGGAAGCGTCACCCACTGGTAGCGAGAAAACACCGATGATCGAAATCTAGAAAATCTATCCCTGCCCTCAACGGGAAACATATAGTATAATACTACATACAAAAACGGTTAACATGCGGGCACCGTGCTTTGAACTAAGACGCATGCCAGTCAGGCAGATGTTCCTCGAATGGGGCTTATTTCCTTGGCCTCTCCACTCCGTATATATTATTTTCTTATTGTAGAATAGAGGAGCAGAAAACGCTCAACATGGCCAGCATGCATTTGGTTATAGAAGTTGAGCTGGGTTTGGTGGCATACACCAAACGAACCCTTCTGCCCACCCGATACAGGAATGTCGAATCGTCAGCTCAGGAGAAACCTTTGAAATTAAATTATCGGGACACCACTACGATATCATTCTCCATGTGCGCCCTATCCATCAGATCGATACCAGAGTCCCTGAGGTTGTATTTCATGGTCGAATATGGGAACTAGAAATCTGAAGCAGGCCCCCAGCAACAGCATATACTCTAGGATCCGTGTTTTCGATCTGGGGATTATGGATTGCTGACTTTCGGCTATTTACCTCCTTGAGCAGGTAGTTCCCAGTATGATCTGTAAGGATGGGTCATGGGCTGCTACTGCCTTCAATGGGTGAGCGGCCTGCGCCCAGGGTGTATGCCGCTTCCCCGCATTGCACCAGCCCATACCGGTAGTCCTCCTGCTCTCAACCTAGATCCTTGATTCATCTGATGAGAATGCATTATCATACTACTACTATTGCATCCTCTTGGGCTTGGGCTTTCGAATAGGGCCGTCTGGATTACTGACCCCGCTTTACTCGTTGTGGCATATATATATCATACTATGATACGGAGGATATAGTTTTGGTTGGGGCACTCTGTTTGGTGGAGGAGGGCCTTTACTGAAGGGCCTTGACTCCTTCTGCCCCCAAATTTTGACTTTAGGTCTGTATAGGGGTCCCAATCTACTGGCATATGCCACTCTTCGCTCAAAGCCTTGGTCTGCGTACTTTCCAGTAGTTGTGCAAGTAAGTAAGGTGCGTTGCAATCATTCCCCGATGGATAAAAATAGAAACGGTATTTCATCGGGTATTTTCTCACATATCCCTTCTGGGCCCCTACTCTTGCATATCTCGTAATCTCTTAAGTATAAAATATGGGGCGGCGGCCAGTGCAACTCAGCACTAGGTGCGGTAAACCTTGCCTGATTTCAGGTCCCCTAGACTCCTCTAATTTTTTTAACCTGGTTAGCTAGGATTTGTGCCGTGCATGGTGTTCGGTGTTTCGTACTAATTTTTTACGGGCACGGCTGCTAGATGGATTGCAGGCTCTTCAGGCGTGACCTAGTTATATATACTATACCAACCTAAAAGCACAAACCCAGAACAATAAGTTAAGTGCGCCCCTCACCAGGACTTCCATACACCGATGCTGGTATGCCGGTACTCTCAATGCGTTTTTTGGGGAGACTGCTATGGCACACCACCCAAATCCAACCGGGGGGGCCAAATTTTGGTGGGATGCAATAGCAGTCTTTTTTAAAAACGCTTCGACATTGCGAGTATGCCTGGGCAGCATCTAGTAGAATCCACCGCCAGAGGCGCAAACGGCAGTAGATATAGCTGATGATGGTATACTAACGCCTTTATCGTGAGATTTTCAATCCGCTTACAGGGGCATGCCGATACCTCTAGGGTATCTCCCATGCACCGAAGGTGAAATAGTACAGGAGAGCTCCTCTGACCCAATTGCAGCTATTTGTCCCAACTAGGCGATTTTCTGTGGACTAGCGGGTCTGCTGGGCTACACATTTGGTGAATAAAGTCCTGGGGGTTGGGGGAGAGGAGGGGAATGGGTGTTTTGGGGAGTTCGAAAGTCGAAAGAGAGGAACACGCCCGAGGGGCCCAGGTATGGAATTTCTCGCCCAGAGGAGGTCTTCGGTATATTCTCCATTACTCGCCTGTTTTTCAACACTGATCTGCAGAAGATGTTTTAAAAAGTTTCTTTCCTAAAGGCACGTGAGAGCGAAAAGAATCAAAGCCGGATCTCTTCCATTCGCTTCTAGTCCTGCTCTGACCAGAGCCTTTGTCCCTTCCATTCTTGTCTTAACACAGGGAACCTCCATTCTTTTAAAAAACGAGATTCTTCCGACTGAGATATCTTCTCATTCGATGATAAAATTGGTCGACAAGTCATCTCTATCATGAACCCACCTCTGATTAGAGAAAGGAGGGGTAGCTAAATACCTGGTGTGTCTAGTGGGTAGTGCAGAGGAAGAGCGAGCGTGCCATGTTAGTACCTAGATGGAGCATGAGTAGTATGGTCATGAACTCTGTTATCTTGTCTTCCTCTCCTAACTGACTGAAGAAACCGAAGTACATATACAACATGGTAATAGTATCCCCGTCATTTCTTGGATTATCACACATATCACGGTGCCTCCACGCATGCCCCCATTCCTCTGTATACTCCCCGTTGACAGACGAAAACATGAGAGGGGAACCTTCTCTGTAAATCATAGCCCCAGAGAAAATGGGACTATTTCCAACATTCCGGAACTCCCACGATCAACAGCACAACGCACGAATTCCTTCCAAAAGGCCCAACAAAATACAACAGATCATTTTCTTCTAGCTATTGATCTTGACGTCAGAGAAAATAAATAGGAAATCAATCGTGGAAGAAGAAAAGCATTTGAATCTGTGTTAACCATTTAGCTCATGGAGCAAATACAATATGCAAATGTTTAGTATCCCTAAGAGCACACCGCCTAACACTTATCAGGTGCCCTACCGGTTTCCATTGGGACCCAGAAACACTGCCAACCAAAGAAATACATCAGCCGTCAGCGCTTGTTCTGTTCCCCGATGTTATCTCAGAACCTCCCCCAACTCCGATGACAATCTTCTCCCTTCTATGAGCATATGCGACACTCTCTAAACCCCCCGCACCCCGAGCGCCACCCGGAACGCTCCACCACAAAAGCCACTTATCCCTGGCAACCAATGCAAGGTCTAGGTCTCTCAATTTCCTTCTGTTTAGAATTTCCTCGAAGGCTCCTTTTCACTACCAGACTCCTAACTACCTACGGGATCAAAAAAAAGAGGGCTGTCAATTTGTCATGTGAAGGTATACCCCGCTATCTGTGAAAACCTGTGAAGAGGATCTTGTCCATAGACTTCTTAACCCAACATGCAACTGCCTGTTCCAAGCTAAGTTACATTTAGATATACCATCAGCCACAGTAAGATATGTGCTCACATGAGCTCATTCAGCGCTAAAGATTTACGAAATGCGAGTTTAGCGAGCGGTTTCCAGGCACTCTGGGACGTAAGGACTGAACTGTGCCTTTAAAATTCCGGCCCCTTGATAAATCTTGCTATTATGCCTTACAGGCAACGACGCTCCACTCCCCGGACTAGCTAAGGGCATGAGGGGAATGGCAAGACTCTCAATGGCGGATCTTGTATCTCTAGAAAGAGCTCTATAAAGGGTTAAACTCAGGAAAGGCTCCATTTTTCAGGTGGACCCACGGCTTCCCCCGCCCAATCAATGGATTCTTCCACCGATCTTGTGTTCAAACGTTCTAGTTTCCAAAACTATACCTTCGGTTCTGTTTCCCTTAGTGAAGCCAAAGATAAAATAGCAAGAAGTGCCTTGAGAGCCCCTGTCTCATTATTATGACATCTAGTCTCTTTAAAGAATTCTCCTAAAAGCAAAAAAACGCACCCTCGACTACAAATTATGAAAGTCAAGCCCCTATGACCACAAAGCTCAGATACCAGCATATTACTAAGCCATCAGGGATAAATGGATGACCCTTGTTGAGACAAGAGATGCTTGTTTTGTCATGCCCCATGATCCATGTCAGAGATTGAAAAGGTTCAATGCATAGTAGTTAGCGCCTTTGTTAGCTAGAGTGCTATTCAGGTATAGAGAACTAGGCCTTGGAAATACCGAATCATCGGAAGGAAGCCGTCTGCCCGTCGCTCCTCAAAGAGCTTGAAGTTTGAAAGCGACGATAACGGTGTGCGTTTGAGCTACCCCGCTTATGAAAAGAGGTAGATTTGATAAATATTCAACCTTCAGATCGCTGGTACCTGAACCCATTTGGTTCAATCTCTCTCCAAGGACCTCCGTGTTAGGCTAGCCCCGAGCTTACCAAGCTCGCCGAATACTGAACACAGCAGTAAGCAGCTGTGGAAGCAAATCCAAAATATCTAGTTCATGGTCCCTATACCCTATATTCCCTAAACTATCATGTCTGACACTTGCCCCTAGCAAGCACTTAAACTGGTACGGATTCTAAATAGTATCCCCCTCTTCTCCTAAACTTTAGACATGCGGCACAGGAGGGTCGGACGCAAAATAGGCCCTGGATGCACTTCTAGTAACGCGCAGACGAGGTTTGGTGTTGGGGATTATTCAACATCCCTCTTCCCTCAAATCCACATGCTCGAGTCTTAGTCCGATGACCGAGCGAGGATCCTGAGTAAGTGAACGACGCAACTCAACCTTGGCCATGTGCCAATTCACTTTCTTCAGGAATACTTTGTCGAGGTGTGTGGGATATATAAGTTAAGTTAGTACAACAAAGACCCGAAGAAGCTTTATATTAAGAGAAATAGAGAAACACCACCTCATCAACCAGGAACCTCATGTCCGGCATCAAAGTATAACCGAAAGATATCCTAGCCAGCACTACAAATACCGCTTCCCTATTGGTAGCGTATGGAAACCCTGGCTGGCGCAGTGATCATTAATGGAGCAATACCCGTAGCTAACTTAGACCGAGGACTACGAGAGCATGGCTCAGGGATTCTTACATTTATTAAAACCGGCGATAGATAGTGCAGCGGTGGGCGGTAGAGTAAGAGGATATGCTTGGAACTTGCGCACCACTTAGGAAGCTGAACCAAGTCAAGCGTAAAGCCAGATGTACAGGTAAAACACATTTGACGCATCCTGATCCTCCCATTGATCACCCGGTCTATATCTGCATCTCTCCCTCCACACGCCCACAGTCCTGTGCACACTCCCGCCATAACAAAGAAAAGACATCTCGGCAGAATCTTCTCCATAAACCCCTAAAGCGTTTGAACAATCCGTCGCACTCTCAAACGGTCTTAATACTCCCGTAGCACCCAGAATCAGCCGCAGCCTCTAACAGTATTTAGGTCGCCTACCAAACCTCTAGAATAGCAATCCAAAAGGCACACTCTTTCCATACACTTTCTCCATGTTAAGTGGTTTTCCCCTGCAATAAGCTATTCCCCATTAGTTATGAGGCCTCTTAATAATTCACATAAATAGCACACCGGCCATTTGAACCCCCCCCCCCCCCTCGACCTTGAGATATCAAATTAAATAATCCAAGACATCACCTGGGCGAGGGAGTGACTTTAGACTGGAACGCCCTTTCAGGATTGGCGGTTTGCTAGTTGAGGACCCCGCCTAGACCCAGCAGGCAGCAGTTTTCTTAACGGGGAAGTCCATCCGTCCTGAAGGTGGAGGGTTGTGGACTGTGGTAGACGGCATTGGGTCATCCCTTCAGGTCCTTGCCCAAACTTGCCCTGTGACCCAGCGCAAGGTGCTAGAGCTGACGGAAGTGGAGAGTTGTCAGAGCTAACCAACACAGATAGATAATACCTTTAGTGATTTCATTTGTTCTAGAGTTGAAAGGGTTGAATGAAGGGTTATGATGTCTTTCCTTTGTCATTATCACGGAAGTACACAAACAAATGGGGACATACATTGAGAGAAATCGACTGGTGTGGGAAGTGATGGAATGGTTAAGATGGTTTCATTATTTTTATATGATATTATATACTTATGTTTAGTTAGTTTGAGGAAGGAATGAAGTTTCCGATTATACCTACCCTATAGTCCAACCCGAGTCTAGTTTGAGTGTTTGACAATTGCGCCATTCATCAGTTATCTCTAACACAAGGGACTGTGGTCCCACCGCCACCCACAGGAAATGTTTCATTCTGGTACTGTTGAAACTACCCATGTTCCCCAATACTCCGGAGAGCATATAAGAAAATATGTACTTACAGGGTATGTATCCTCATGGGCGCTTTTTCCCAACACAGTTCCAATTAAGACTTGACCATGCTCGAGTGCTGTTAGGTTATCCTCCCTAATCCTATGTAGCTCACGCAAGTGTCCAATCGTATCCTTTGTTGAAGAATCAGAAAATATGGCCGCCGCACCCTTGGATGGGCCTAGAGTTAATGTGCGAATTGCTTAGTAATTTCCAGATCAAGGAGAGAAAATCCACGTTCTGCTACCAATGCGAGTGCTAGCATATGATAAGGAACATGGTTTCCTGAGACTCCTACTCTTGGTGTTCTGTAACGTAATACTAGTAGTTGGGGTTTAATACTACCAAATAGAAAGGCCCTGCTCAAGACCTCGAGTATTGACATTTGCGCCCTAAACATCAGCCCACTACAGTGGTTTGGCTCTTTGCGGTGTTTTGCACATAAAATTTCCCTTTGTTCCTCAGCTGCATTCCACCAGCCTTTCCAGTGCCGCAGCGCTTGTAGTGGTGGTGGGGTCTGCTTCTATCAGGCAAGAATGAATGGGTGAGTGAGTGAGTGAGTGAGTGAGTGAGTGGAGCTAGGTTGTGGGCATAAGGGAGTAGCTCGGTCGAGCAATCTAGGTAGTACATAGTTTGTGGGCAGGTAGTGATCGAGCATATTATAATTGAGGAGGCAGGCCATTCACAATGCCGAGGAAATTGAAACCCATTCGGCCCCTTTGTGGTTGGTCTGTGGTCTTTAACCAGGCTTGCGAAGGAGTTCCCATTCTTGCTAGACAGGGTTTAAGACGGGGGAGGGAGGAGATCCGGTTGGATGGCCCATCGGATAATTAGAACGTGGTTTCTGGTAAGTTGTATATATAGTGCATAATAAGCTAGTATCTCTCGGGCTATTGGTTTCATATCCTAATGTATGGCAGTAATGAGCGTCCAAAGTACCACTTCTGTTTAAATTACAGAAAATCCCCCACTAAAGACGCCCAAGGAGCAAAAAATACCTCCGTTAAAATCCACCAACAACTCAGGGAGAGATACACCACCCTTCCAATCGAAATCCCGAAATCCAGCTTTCAGCAGGATAAATATTTGTTCCAAAGTTGACATTTCATGAAATACCTAGTTTCCGCAGTGGTTAACATGTCAAGAAACAATTAACTCCTGTCGCAATTGGCGGGAGCTCAGGAGTTCAATTCACGCTGATAATCAGCTATTATTGAACGATCCGTCATGTAGGGAAGGAGAATTAAAAAATCCTGCCCTATGGGGACTGGGATATTGGGATATTGGAGAATCTAGCATTCATAAATAGGGCCGTGGGGCTTATCAACCCTGCTATGAGGTGGTAGAATCCGACTCCAGACCTTAAGGCTGGCAATCGGCGGGGTAGCAGAAAATAAGGGAAATTTTTCTTCTTTTGCTTCGTTTGCTTTGGAAAAGCAGCTGTAGGTCCTAAACGCCATAGAAGTTGTTGCCATTTTCGCTTCGGCGAGCTACGCTCTCTCTATCTGCCGACTTGTAAATAAGTCTTCTTCTTCAGAAAAACAGGGTATAGATAGCGCCTAGTGAAAGACATAAGATTAGAAGATGCCGGACCGGTATAGCTAGGATAAACACACGATGTTGAAACAATATCCATCTAGTGCTACTAAATTGGCACCTCAGCGTCTCATTAGGCTATCAGACGAACAGATCGCACTTCCCAAACTCTTAGTACAATACAAAAGCAGTAGAAGCAAGAAAAGTAGTGCCTAAAGAGTGGCAGTATGTATGATAGGATCAGTATGTGGAGGTTTTTTAAATATATCAGTTTAGCAATGTACCAGGCGACAACTTTCAACTCTTATTTGACTTTACTTGATCACACTTGCCCCCCTTTGTATATCACCTCAAGAATCCCTGCGAGTGCTCCGAGAGGGTGCAAGGAAGTTGTGCTGATAGGATTTATATCATGGCCCACGGCTGTCCTAGGGAGTCTCCTGTCGCCTCCCGCAGTCCCCTGAGTCCCAGTAGTCCCAGTAGTCCCAGTAGTCCCAGTAGTCCCAGTAGTCCCAGTAGTCCCAGTAGTCCCAGTAGTCCCAGTAGTCCCAGTAGTCCCAGTAGTCCCAGTAGTCCCAGTAGTCCCAGTAGTCCCCGACTGTCCATAGAGCCCCCCGGTAATCCCCCATGCTAATTTGCCCCACACTACAGGGCTCGCCATCTTTCACAATGACTCTATTCCTGATATTTTTCCAGGATAAGAACGGACTATGTTTTGTCGTCTGGTCCAGCCCAGGGCTCTTGGTAGTCGCGGGTCGGGCCCTACGGGTGCCCCGGACGATTGAGAACGCCACTGGGTAGAAGTAGCCCTTACTATAGTGCGGCTATGCAGCTAGGGGCCATGTTTAGAGAGAGAATAAGCTGATAGTAGGAGATGGAGTTGAAAGAATAGCTCGGATGTGCAGACGATCGGAGACGTCAAGGAGTGCGTTTTCTATTCAAGGTATGATAGCCAGTGTTCCCAACGGGCCAGGCCGGCCAGGCTTCGGTAAAGACGGGCCCGGCCTGTCCAAATTCTCTCGGATCTAGCCTGGCCCGAGCCTGCAGGCCTGGTTAAGCCTGAGCCTGGCCTGGCCGGGCCCGCCTATAGGCCATATAGGCTTTTTCCCGGCTGCCTCATAGGCCGGCCTGGCCTATAGAGCCTAGGCCGGCCTATACGGCTTCGGCCGACCCACTCACAGTGAGCGGCTGCTCTGTGTCAACAGCAAAATTCATGGTAAACGTTTCCCAATTACGGAATATGATTAAAAATAAAGTAAGGGTTTCGCTTATTAGCAAAAAAAACACAAAAAATACTAGAGGTAGTGAATTAGTTAGTTGAATTAATTGTAGAAAAAGAGTTGCGGTTGGTGGATCAACTGTGTGCAGTAGGACAGTGACTATTTCGAAGGCATCAATAAGAGAGGTTGACTGTAAATAGTTTACAACATAGGGGGGAATGATGGTATGATAGGGTTGTGCTCGTGGTGGAGGTACATTTCTAAGGCTTTATTGTGTTGGTCAAGTATCACTCGTTTTGTGATTAATTAAGAAGTATCATAATGGCCGAAGGTAAAGGAGGAAAATAAATCACAGGCGATAAACTCGGAAGAGGGGAGGGGGGGTGGGGGGGTGGGGGGGTTGAATACCCTTAATGCAATCTGTTCTCAACGCTAATCTCCGGGCCTATAGGCGCCTATCAGGCCTGATAGGCTTTCGTAGGCCGATCGGATTCGGCCTATATGGGCCTAGGCTGTCTTCCGGAGCGGCCTGCGTTAGCCCGGCCTACGGCCTATAGGCCGGCCTACCATCGGCCTGGCCCGTTGGGAACACTGATGATAGCTATCTAACGGCTATCAGATAAGATAAACCTTCTGCATGTATAACCCTATACATACGCTCATGTTTTAACGTGCCCATGCACGTCCGCCCTTCCCCGGTCCCCCATATGTGCGTATCTGCGCTCCTTGGGCCCTTCCAATATCACAGGGTTCTAATACAAGTTAAGGGCATATAGTAGTACCCGAACACTAGCCAGCAGTCCCACCACAACATTTGGCAGGAATTGACCCAAGGGCATTACCAACCCTAGACCTACCCCCCAGGAAAAAAAGTGGTTCGTCGAGCATTTTTTTTAACCTACTCCACTGCCCCCCGGATTCGAACTCATGATGGTCCCTGTTTCAAATTAGCCGACCAGTCTCCTAAGCCATTAGACCATAGGAACTGGCCGGTGATACCTTTTCTTCTTGACCCTTTAACTGGCTCCTCAGAAAATAGACAGTTCAGGCACCTGATACTTTATCTTTGGTAAAAAAAAGGACATCGGTATCCAATCATAGTACTCTCTCGTGATATCAATAGAACCAGGAAAGGGGGGGTTCCGGTGAATATCTATGATCCGCCTCCGAAACACTCGCTTTCTTTGTCAGAGGACAAATGTTCCCCTAATTCCGTTGCTAGTATCCCCGATGTAACTATTCTTTAGTACAGGAAAGGACAGTGATAAAACTTTTGCATGGTAAATTATCTATGCGTATCTGACCGTCCATTCGAAATTCTGGCCCAAGTGTTCGGGTTCTATATGCCTGTAACTTGAACTGGTAATACCATACCATCAATCGGCAGATGGTTACAATAGATCCCCTAAAAACATTTTCCCAGGCAGAGCATATAGGGCGAACAGCCGAAGCTAGGGGGCCCATAAAAAAAGTGAAAAAAATGGAAAGAGGAAAATACATTCCCTTTTGGTTCCCACATACCCGCAGGAACCGACGCTCCCAGTAAAGCCTATTGTTGGAAGATCGAAGCAAGATAGCCCTTTGTGCCTACCGTGAGCCAAAATATACTAGCTTAAATACCCCACGCTTGAAGAAAGCAGGAAGAGGAGACAGGACACCATTGTTCCCAAAATAAGTCCCGAGCTCCAACGAGTGATTATTCATGAACACAGACCAGAGCTCGAACCTTGTGAGCCTAATATCCTAGGGGGATAAGTAGGCTTGAGAAGATAGACGAACTCCGTATAGGCATATCTGCACATCTTTTAAAAATTGCGTTCTCGTAACTACTGTAGGTTGGGGGCCGGGCTACAGCTCAAGGGCACTGCGGGCGTGGGAGTGGTGAAATCGCCAGCTCAGAGGCTCTAGTACCAAACAGACATCAGTGAGCTCCCCGGGAAGTCCAGCATAATCGCCCAAGTATCGGACAAATGAGGGAGAACTCCAGAACCTAGAACAGCCATATTTCAGAATTGAGCGAGTGATACTAGATGAATACTATATTAAGCCCAAAATATTGAGTATAATATCAGGAAACATAATCAACGCAACCCACCCCAATCCTGCATTTGAGATATGGATTTAACAATACCTGAGAAGTGCCACCCTCTGTCATTAAGCCCATAATTTTAAGCACATGCTTAATAGGGTCGAAATCTGGTCGTATCAGATCTGTTATCGGGGCAGTAGCTCATCTTTTCAAATCTCAAAATCACAAACCAGAGCTAAGCCATAGGCCATAGTGCCACAGTACCCGATGCCCTCATGCTATGCCACACCATATCACACGCCAAATTTACAGGAGCTCGTTGCATAGACAGTACCATGTCCTTGCTATCCTGGAAGGAATCATCCAGAAGATATTGTGGGCTCCCAGGACCAACTCCACCCTAGTTAGAAAAAACGAAGACCAAATCCACCAGCCAATTAACGCTACTGGCATAAATTTGAAACTGAAAAAAGCCCACTGGGCCCTTGAGACTTCCGCGGAAGGGGGTTTTTGTAGAAGAGATTGTAGAGTCCCACAGCCCAGTAAGTCCTTGGAGTTTTGCTCTTATCTGTTGCCCAGCGCGTCCAATTAGCATTAGCAGCCCCCAATACTTGCGACTACAGAATTACTAATTTCTCCTTGAACCTCTAGCCTCCAGCAAGGCAATAAGTGACTGAGGCTTCCTGTCACTCGTTTGTTACTATAAGGCCTCTTCTTTACCTCCGCTCCTACCTACAAGAGCAGGACGGTACAAAATATATGATTAACACTTAGGATTGATATTAAATGGATCACCCCTTAGTTTTGTCAAAAACCATTTGCTAAGCCATTCCTAAGACTAGATATACCAGTTTTGCAGCATCCTAATATATTTCACTAATGTGAACAATATTGCATGCGGGGATTAAATCCAGAAGAGACAGCATTACTAAAATAAGACCGACTCCATACAGGAGATATTATATTATTGTATACATACAAAAGCACGGTTAGGGTGAAACTCTCATATTTTGCGCCATCTAAGCACCAAGTTATTCATCTATTGATAAGTCATAGATCGATATAGCATTTAACCAAGTCAAATAAAGAAACTTCTAAAGGGAAAATATGTTAAGACCATAGGGGTTAGCTTAGCCGTTAATTGAACCTTTTACTTATCAATTGATGCTATTCGAGTTTACTTGTTAGCTATTGTATGGGGATACAAGAGGTTCAGGGCATAACCCCTAAAATTCAGCATCACTAGCTGTTCTCCCTTCCCAGAACCTATAATAGATATCTAATATTTGCAAAGCCACATAATATCACTTGGTATCAGATTCTTGAGAAAAATTACCAAGTTAAAAAATCACTTCACTTCCATTAAATTTTGTAAACTGTCCTCCAGCCCTTAATTCTCGGCCTTCCATCAATTCCCTCAGCGATTCCCCTCCCAGGCTAACCATCTAACGGGCTCAGAAGGATTAAGTGATATCTTGTCATGATGTGTTGCTTTCACACATGCGAGGGTGGGGGGTAATTCACGTTCGTTAGGTACGGTAAAGCGGAGGGGACCCTGGAACCTCATCGGAAGAGCCGTTTTTCCCAGGTTCATGGGGAATAAGCGGGCTGGGAAAGAAGAAGAAAAGGGGGGCAATGGCACTGTGCCGGTATTTCCACAGAGCGAGGCACTACCGTATTATCTTGAATAAGAGAGAATTGTCTCAGGACGTATTTTTGTGGGGACGAGAGAGAACACCAGCAAAATAAAACGACGCGTTACTTAGAGAGGAAACTCAGACGTCCTGAGACAATTCTCTCTTATTCAAGATAATACGGTATTCGTATAACGCGACTGTACGAGTACTAGTAGAGCCTCCACACGAACGACGATCTGTTTGTCACGCTTAAAGGCACATTCCAGCACTTAGTGCCACCCACACCTATCCACACGATTTCGCACCTATTCCCGACATCCACCGGGGTGTAAATTTAATGGTTACTACCAACAGCTCAGCTAACAAAAGCATTTAAAGTCACTTCTTTCAAGATTACAAGAAAAATAAATAAAGAGGAAGATAAAGAGGAAGAGAGGCATCACCAGAAGAGGTCCGGGTGAGACCAAATAAGGTTCCAGGTACGGCTTGGAGATACCGAAGATTCCTACAAGTAGCGTGATTCAGTCGGTTATGGATCACGTTAGAACTCTAAAAGTGCCAACGTCAGACCCTTATCTCTTGCCGTACTGGCGTCCAACTCCCTTTGATCGAGCGGTTTTGATGCGTGATCACGACAAAGTGCCTACAGTACAGTACTCGAGTACTGTACTGTACCGCGCTCGCACAAGGCGCATAAAGAGTATTAATAATTCGAGAGACCCGTGTTGCGCGTATTTTCAACTTTTTTGCACTTTGTGCATTCCTGCTCTGCCATCCCTTGCTGTCGGAACTCCGGAGTCAGCTCAGGTGCGAGGGCCAACTCCAGGAATCTTTTCCATCATTTCCCTCGATCCCGTGTAGTGTCTCGGGAGGGCTGGGATGGTAGAGGCAAATTTGCACCAACTTCCTTTAATAGTAAACATTCTGGGCTTTATGAAGTTAGCCAGTGAGTCTGGGGTAAAATGGTGCAAGGCTGTGCTTCTGTTCGTGTGCCGGAGCGGAAGCTAATTGAGTGGTACCCGTGACGCCTCAATGCTGAAACGCAGACCAGTAACTAAATTACCTGAATCTATGGACTTTATCTATTTACGACACCTTCCCACCGGCCGACCACAAAGTTAGACCTCTATTGACGCAATACTACTGGGAACTATTTAGGCAATAATACATGTATATTGCACGGCCGGAGCCTCCGTGACTAGGTGTGCTAGCAGGCAAGGGAAAAACTTTCTAATACGAGACATGGAACGAACCCCAAAAAAACCTACCTGCCTACCGGTAAGTGAAGAGAAGGGAAAGGCAACATGTAAAGTGAATGACTCTCAAGTGTTCCGAGTTTGTGCTATTCTTCCGGATAGCCACCCATCTCTCCAAAGCAACCCGCGTCTCCTCGCGACACCCTCCCCCCCCCCAAAAAAAAAAGTCGTCCGATCAATTGCAGCACCGCTTCCCACGCGAAACGCAAAGCGCATAACGGTAGCCTATCGAGTGAGTACAATATCTGAGATATACTACTTCAGTTTACCCCCGGGGCATGATTATGATGGGCTATGGCATCAACGGATGTGGAAATTCACCCGACTTAAGCATCGAAATGAGCGCAGGTCCAGAAAGGCAGGACCGTCCTACCTTAAACTATCCTGATTACTCGAACGACAATGACCTCTCCAGGTGTGCACCAGCGCTCTATGGCTCGAATCAGAACAGTCTTACGAACAGTTCTCAAGTAAGGCGGTCGTAACAGGCCGCTGTTCAAACTTTTGTTTACCGTTAAAAGCTCTAATCTGTACTCGGCAAAACCCGAGTGTTCTGACCCCATTGCAAGACACAACTCGCTGCAACATAAATTTAAGCACACTTCGGATTTACACTTCACAGTCGTAGCGAAACCCCCCTATAAGGATGTCACCTTACAGGAATTATTACCAAAAGCTAGATAGGCCGGACGAAGCGGGGGCGAACTGTGATAAACTGTACACCCTAGAGTTACTGGGTTACAACGAATAGCGATCCTGATACGATAGATGAATACACGGTGAAGAGGGAATAAGTGCCCAAGTGCGGTATACGGTACTGTATCATTATCAGACATATGATGCCCCGTATTTTGCCAGATATACGCTGAGTATTCGAAAATGCACACTCTCTGTAACTGCACTGCCTCGCTCTGCCCCATCACCCCAATTTTGGGGATCACGATCCGCTTGGTTGCCATAGTTGGCTATCCAGAGTCTGAACCTTACGAAGCGCAGCACATTACGAAGCCCTTGCTTGCTTGCGTGTTGCTACGGCACAAGCGTGCCGAATGAAGGAAAACCATGGGAGATATTTTCCAACACCCACAGATCTTTACATCCCACCCATATGTCCCAACCTCTAGCTGCCCGAAGTAGCCGGGATGCATGGATAGAGAAAGGGAGATAGGGAGCTAGATAGACAGGGAGGTGAAGGGTATCCCCTTGATCCTAGGTGAGGGGTGGGCTTTGAGCTCCCGAGAAGTATGGTGCCTTTCACTTAGAACATGCACCGTGCTCGATGCAACAGGTAACGCTCAACCCTATGAGGAATTAGGGCTCATTAGGAATAATATAGAATAATATTATGTTATGAATATCAAGTCATATTAATATATTAATTTAACAGCCTTCCTAACAGTATCCTATATATAATAACTTTTGACATCTTTACCGCAAGTGATGAATTGCATTCAGGGGCTGAATAGAGTCTGAGGGTGAATACATAAATCGTCGGTAATTTTATACTATGATAATAATATTATTATTACAATACATTATTTCTATCTAGCCCTAATATCTCATAGGGTTGAGCGTTACCTGTTGCATCGAGCACGGTGCATGTTCTAAGTGAAAGGCACCATATGATACTGCAAAACAACCCTGCGAGAAAAAAAGGTGGGGTTACTCCAGTCCTATCCGGTCCAGCCCAGCATCTCAAACGCCAAAAACTTTAGGAAGAAACCCACTGTTGCGGCTCCCCGATAGGGCTGAAGATTCATTCATTTGTTCTCCACGCTAGGCCCTGCTCGTGATTGGCATTCTTGACCCCTTCCTTCCTGCACCCTTCCCCCTCCCTTCATCCTTGCTGCGCCGCACAATTCCGCATGGTGTCTACTCGAGTACTCCATCACGCAAAACCTACTCCACCACTGAATCACCACCACCACCCGACGTATGATACAGTGCCATGCGGAAAATCACCAATACCCGTATTTGCTCGTGTAGCCCACAGTCGGATCAGCCCACCATAGGCTTAGTTTGGCAAGTTAACAGGATTGCGACTGCCAGTTAATGCGATCCAACACGTCCACCGGCCTCAGGCTATGCCGTGTCAGGCAAGCGCTATCCCTTCCCAGGAGGATCCGTCTCTGAATACGGAGGCAAGAGGCATGACGGATATAGTAGATTACACGAGTAAATACGGTACCCTCCCTTTCCTACTCATAGCTGAAAGGATGTCAGTATTCACTTATTTTCTATCCCCTCCTCTCTCTCTCTACATTCATTTCATTTCCATCTGCATCACAATCATATCAACTGCCCTCGGTTTAACGTTCCTCCGTGCGTGCTGAAATCTGAAGCGCAAGGGAGGTAGAAAAAGCAAGTAAAAAAAACAAGCAAGATATCTATCACGGGACATCTTGTACTCGAGCAGAAAGCCGGAGGAGGGGTTTAATCAACCTGTGCGCCGCACCGTTGTGTCACCTACCAGCTTTCCACTTTTCACATGGGGTTGGCTCCGTTGAGACTACCACACAGAACAAGGCAGGCTTCCGTACCAGTATCGTACTATCCAAGCTAGCTCCCCCACGATCATCATTGTACGAGTAGTTAGGGGACGAGGGGGGGAGGACAAATTTTTATCCCTGCTACTATTATGAGTTCTCTGGTATGCACGGTACTACCCTAGTGCCTTGGGATCCGCGATGGATGCTGCGGATCGGGACCTACGACGATAGACATACCGCGGCTTGGTAACCTGTCGTGCCTACTTGTACGTACAGTACGGCATTAGTTATGATACCAAAAAAAAAAAACTCGAACACGAACTCATAGCTTCCCCCCCGCGACGATGATACCATAGAGGAACTGGCACCTACCTGAATTATTACCCTGGTGTGGTTTGCAGATGGAAAAATATTCCCTTCTCTTCTGGAAGCAAGGCTTGTCCTAAAAACTGTTGAAGAAGCTTCACAGGAGAATGACGCGGAGGCTTGGCGTAAGGTAAACGGTTTCGGCCTCGTCTCGGAGAAGTGACCACCTTCCTCAACCATCAACATCAACCACCTCAACCATCAACATCAACCACCTCAACCATCAACATCAACCACCTCGACCATCAATCATCGGGCGGATGGCGACAATCATGCCCGCCAAGTTGAGAGCACGGAACCAATCCAAAAACACGGGGCTCGACTCTACCGGAGGGATTCCACACCTTCCCCAGCACCTTAACAATAAAAACCAGAAGCAGCATTCGTTCGAGGATGAAGAGGATTCAAAATGTGATGCTATTCTGGCGACACGGTCAGGGGTCGGCAGTCTGGTAGCGATGAAGGAGAACGCAAAAGAGGCGCCCGGAAAGGTTTTACAAGAAGAGGAACTGGATGTTAGGGAGGTGAGGGATGAAGTTTACGTCGGCTACTCCCGCGGTCTTGGGCTCGCCGGTGTTAATCACGAGATCACTTCCCTTAAGGGGAAGGTCGGGCTACTAGAAAGTAGTGTCAAAGAACTTATGGATCAAGGGAATAGTCTCCGCGACCAGGTTGCAGTCCTCACCCTTGCCAGCCAGGAATATCGGCGAGTAAGACATCGATTCATTTCGACGTTCAAGAGAGACAAGTTACGCAATGCGATGCCATTCGATTTTGCGATTATCGAAGAGGGTAACACAGTAGCACACGGAGGGGACGCAAGAGTAGACGCATTACTCTATAACGGTACAGAGGGAAGACGTGATGTGACGGTTTTTCAGATGCTCTACGGAATACACCCTGCGGACGTCAGAAATATCAGTAAGTAACTCTTGCTCTCTCATACACTACTGTCCAAAAAGTTCTCGCCGATCCAAAAGTACTCTAGAGGGGCTCGGTGGCAACAGAGGTACCAGTACTTGATTACGAGTCGGTTTTCATATATTGAGTAATTCATGTTCAACTTATCCTTAATTTCTCTTAGGGAGGAATGAGGATTGGCAAGGATTGCTCTTTCCGCTTATTCAATATATGATCTTTTTTAGTCTTTCGGACCGGTGAGTATCTTTAACGGAGTCTCATATACAGTATTGTTTTGATACTTTTGTTGTTGCTAAGCCCTGTTGGAGTACTTTTGGATCAGCGAGAACTTTTTGGACTGGAGCATATCTCATATCTCAACTCCAGTATAAGCCTAACTTTTCCAGCACACATAGAAACAATCCGAATGCTCAACACCCACGCTGAGATCCGCGCGAATATAAAAAGAATCGGAAACGAAGAATTCTATACTAAATTCACTGAATTCACCAAGGCGTTCCTAGAATCTGAGCAAAACGTAACCTATTTGACCGGGGATTGTGTGAACCCCACTCGTACCGCATACGAGTCGCTCTTGAAGTGTAAAAAATACGTTGACGATCCTTAAGGTAATGTTATGATTAAAAGCACCCCAGAAGGGCGATACTAATAACATTTGGGTGGATTGGGATTTTCGTGAGTTTTCGGGGGCGGCTGGTGTGCTGGGGGTGGTTGGCGTGCTGGGGCGGCTGGCGTGCTGGTTGAATACCTTGTTTGTAGCCAAAGGTTTAGTTTATGGTGTTTTTTACACCAACTTTTTTTGTAAATAGCATTAGACATTGTCTGGCGCGTCTGAACTCAGCTTTAGTAGTGAAGTTTGATTCATTCTAGTGACATGGTTTCATGGTGTAGTTGAATGCCATATCTTCCTTCTGGCCCAGTTTTGTCTACTAGTCCCCGGCCTTCTCATTCCCATTTAACTTCCATTTACACACTCCAAATAATCATGAGTGCTAGCAATCATGATATAGGAGTTAGGAGTACCGGTGCAATTGACTATATATCAAGAGCCTCCTATGCATTATGGGAAGGGGGCTGGGAAGGGATTAGTAACTTAACAATAAATGATCGCGGACGGATGCATCTCGGGGATCTTTTTCATTCCCCTCAAACCACGTGTACCAACGGGTTTCTTTCCGTGTTAGTGTGGGCGAGTGGGTGAGTGAGTGACTCAGAGCGAGTGAGTGAGTGAGTGAGTGCTTGTGTCGCTTCGCTCAATTTTACCAGTTGATATAAAAGAGCCAGTTCAAACCTGGTTGATGGTAACATCGGAAGAGGGGGCAGCCGGGAACAGGTAAAAGAGCGCAAGCATGGATTTAGCCATTCTCTAAAAGGGAAATTTGTCCCCAGCGCCCCCCTGTACGATCAATGGAACTCCCATACACGAGAACTTGTATTATGCAGTAGGACAGCAAAAAAAAAACCCCCTCAAGCCTTTGGCAACTTTAAAGAGGAAACAGCCGTTCTGAGAGACTCCCGAGCCCGACGCTACCCAAGTAAGGAATTTCGAGAAATTGTAAGAATCATGAGAACTATTCTTTTCTATAACGGAATCATAGAACCATTAAATTGATAACCTGTGATGCCCTATGCAGTGGTGGGGTAAGTTCTGGGGGTGACTTGAAGTTGTGTATCCCGTTGCTACTTGATAGTTTGTAAAGTGTGGGACGTCCGGGCGCCAAGACAGGCCCTAACCAATCCCTAGGTGTCCGAATACTTCAGAAATAGTAAGGTATGATAATCACCCTTCTTCTACCGTAGGGTGTCACTTGTTTCCCAATTCCACAAACTTCATATTATTCAATTTTATTTGTTGGAGACTACTCTCCGCACATTCTTCGGTTTGATTTGGCCTAGAATGGAACCCCCGAAGCCGTCTGGGACAAGAAAAGCGTCTGTAAAGAGGGCCCGGTTTTGGTGCGAAAGGGCCACCCGCTCAAGTTTTTTCTCCCAGCAAGATGCGCTCTACCTGCCATTGTAGAATCCGCTAAAATCGAGCTCAGAGACGGAGGCTGAAACTAGTGGATGAATAGGTAGGCGTCTGCACTTGCACGGTACTGTAGCGCACGGTAGTCCAGAGGCTAGAGCGGGGTTTTTTTTCCCCCGTGATACGAAAAAAACGATCATCCACCGGAATATAGAGTGATGCAAATTATGATAGCTGAGATCCACCCCCCTTCCTCAGCACCATCCACCCCCAATCAATGAGACCTTTCAACTCTACAGATCACTCTACAAGATACAACACCGAGAAACGGCCGCGCACATTCCAACAGGCACAGCACTGTAGTTGCCTGATGATATCCAGCTTTGCCCGACCGGACCCATTCTCCCCAGTTTCAGACCATGTGTGGACAATTGCACCCATAAGTGCCCTTTCCTGTACGTGACTTCTGAATAGATGGGCACTTCTCCGAGTGACCAACCGGCCGGCGGTGTATTCCTGCGCTTGTGCTCCGCTTGGGAACCCCACCTGAGAAGTTTATGCATGCATCTGGGTCCGGAGAAAGAAAACGAAGGGATTTGGCTGCTGAGGGCAGTGGGAAGGAAGGAGGCAAATGATTCACCACCTGAGAACAAACGGTGGAGCGCAGAAAGAATCATAAAATGAGACATGACTTTTTCTTCTTCTTCCCCCTTTGCGCTAGGAAAGCGAAAAAGTAAAAAAGAGATAAATGGTGAAAAAAGAGGCACCCCCGCCGGCAAGCAGCAAAAGATCCCTCCCACTCATATCCCGCTCAATACCGTATCGTAGCATCGCAAGCGTAGCACCACCAAACGTCATTCGTTAGAAAGTTGGTGATGGGAGGTACAGCAGTTGGAAGGGAACAGTTTCTGGTATGCAGCTTCCGTCCGGCAAGCCCATGAAAAAAAGAAGGCCCAAAGGAAGGCGAAGAACAATACGGTCACTCGAAACACAAAAAAAAAAGTGTTCACGCCCGCGTTTTTTCTCTCTCCCCCTCCCTTCTTCCGTTTCTTTTCTTTTCCCTTCCTCTCTTTTTTTTTCTTTTCTTTTCTTTTCTTTTGCTTCCTCCCTCCCTTTCTTTTTTTCCGTTTTCTCTCCAAACGAGCGAACCACAAAAACCAACGGGTGAACGAGAACGTACCGTAGTGAAAAAAAAGTGAAAGGGGGGAACATAACGAGTTCCTACAGTCCAACTCCCACACTCACGTTTTTTGCTGGTCGGACTAAAATTAGGGAAAACACTCCTCGCATGCTATTATATCTCCAAACTAAATGCGACCGCATGTGTCGACCTAACGTGCGGTGCATAAGTCCAAAAAAATTATTCTTTCTCTTTTTCCTATTCTTATTCCTTTTATCCTCGCTACCTATTATGGTACGAGTATAGACGGATGCAGGCTAGGGTAGGTCAACAGGTTCCCACTGAGCCCGCCCCCCCTCCCTCCGCGATATGATAGAGTGGAAGGGATAAGAGAGCAAGCTACCAGGCATTTCCACCCCAGAAGCACAAGTAGAATGTCTCATCAAACAAGAGGAGAGCGCAAATTCCCGCAGGGCAAGGTGAGTCCATTGTGTCTTTCCTCCCGCTACTTTCTTTTTCCTGTTCTCCGTCTGTCCTTTTTCTTTTTTCCGTTTTCTTTTCTCTCTTTTTTCTTTTCTGATAAAAAGCAAGTTCGGTAGAAGGGAAGGTTTTTTTCCTTCCATCAACGGAGGCTTGTGAAAGATAGGGTGGAAGAAGGAGTCCGGGGGATGTCGTTGGAGCTAGCAATCAACCAAGCAACCAAGCAAGGTGGTGAGAGAGCAGGGTAGCAGTACCGGCACAAGTAGGTAGTAATAGTAAAGTAGTAGTATTCAACAAACTTCATCTCCCGTCGTTCGTTTCAATCCTGCTAACGATACCCTTTCCTCCCACCTCACTTTCCTTCAAAAGATCCCATCCCCCCCATCGGCTATCTTATCTAATAAACTTTATCCAATCTAGAAATGAAATAAACTTTATCATAGGAAGTAGTGGCGAAAAAAGATAAGAAAGGCACAGAAAAAAAAAAGCTGAAAACCCGGCCCTAAATGGAAAACAGAAACCTATAACGCGCTCGCTCACCGAACAAGAAAAGAAGGAAAAAGTCGGATGGACAAAAAAATAAACACCAGAGAAAAAAGAATGACAAATAAACAGAAAACCTAGCTCACAAGATCTAATTCATATAATTACACTGAAGTACAAAGTTGGTTTAGAAAGGAGGTCAGAATTCTTCATTCGGATTTGATGGCTATCGGCGGGGAGTGTGCCGAAGTCGTGGACGACGGTGATGAGTGATCATCGTGGTAGTATTGCGAAGAGAAGAATGAAGGATCTGGAGACTCTGGAGTGGGTATTAGTGTCTGTGTTTTTTTTTGTTGCTTTGTGAGCAGTAGGGACTTACCAGCCAAACCAGCGAGGCTCAGGTAAAAAGGATTCATCGAGTTCTCGTCATAAACCGAAGTAGTCTTAGGAGTCATGAAATCGCTGTACGAGTGATGGTAGTGGTTGGATGAGATTCTCGTCGACGGGAGAGGAAGATAAGTGTGTTCTGGCCCTGATGAGCTGATTCCGGAACCGCAGGTTGCCTCAACCACTGAAGACAGTGTTGGTTGTGAGTATGCATACATGTACTGTGTGCTCGGTGACTCGTATTGCGGTAATGATGCTGCGTCGTTGACGGGTGGGCCGGCCGATGGGTAGTAGGGAGTGGGCGATGATGATGAGAATGGGCTGGAGTTGCTGCTAGCTGCGCTTCGATATTGTGATGAGTAGCTGGCGGCGGTGGTGGTGTATGCCGTGTTCAATGGGGGGAGGTAGTTCTCTCTTGATAATGGGGCCTCAGAAAGGGCCTGTGGTGGTGGAGGCGGGGGGGAGACAATGGGCTGTTCTGCTGAAGATTCCCGGGTGGATCTTCCATCGGTATCCTCGCCGTTGGGGGAGATAGAGCGGGACGCTGCGCGGCGCTCGAGGTCTTCAAGACGGCGCTTTAGCTTCTTGCCTGTGGAAAGTTTTAGTCTTCTGCTCCCTAGATTGAATTGCGATAGCAGTAGTAATAGCTGCGGAAAACATACGGTAGTTGCGTTGAGCAATGCGGTTCTGAATTCTTCGGCGCTCAGCAAGATCTGAGATCTTGGTCCAATCCTCATCCGGATTTGTGCTTCCTCTGAATTCTGTGGTCGAGGAATTTGTCACCCTGGTGGTTGGGCGGGTATTGTAGTGGGTTGCAGAAGGCATCGAGGAGATTACGGGTGTGGGGAAAGTGTAGTGTCCGGCGTTCATATCGATAGTGGAAATGTTGGAGCAGGCGTTGGATGGAATGATTGAAGTCGAAGCTGAACGATCAAGTGCGGATTCCCAACTCTTTATATATCTGGATGCTTGACGCAGTTGCAGTGGCAGAAGCTAGTATTAATTCGACTCTTGGGGTAGTGATCTCAAGTAATGTATGATGATGATGCGGGAAGCTTGGGCGATATGGAGGGAGAGAAGGATGAGGGGGGGCTTAATTAAGTACTGCTCCGGCCAGGTTATCAGACGCACCAACCCTCCAGCCTTACATCCCGACAGAACGCTGCAAAGAACCTTCTGTGCGGATGGAAACCACAATTTTGGGAGTGCATACATGGTGGGTCACACTGCCTGCATGTCGCTCCATTTGGAATCGCCGAGACTCTGACCAAGCACCTTACATCGAGAGCCATCCCATGTTCATTTTTAGACTCGACCTCTGGTGCTTCCCATTCTGGTTGCAAGCTGGGGCAGCAACACCACCACCCATTCCTTGCCCAAGAAGGTTGGGCGGAGTTGAACGGTTGCCATGGATGGGGGCGGTTACAGCCTCTGGAACTGGGGAGGTAGAAGTACCGGTACGAAGTCTACCACACCACATTTTCAGCCCTGGGGGTCGAAAGAGCGTTTTTGCAGTGCCAGGTGCCAAGTTCGAGTGGGTCTGTTAGCTTTGTCCAGAAAAAAAAGGCGTTACACACACCAAAGTCCGACGACCCGGAAAACCTGCAACTACCTACACAAGTGCTCATCGCCGAACAATTCAAACCTCCCTCCCCCATTTCCCCTCGCTCCATACAGTACTCTCCCAACAATGCTGTCCTTCGCCTGCCATGAGCCCCTGACCCTAATTACATAACTCCCAGTTACATATGATAACTCGAAAATCACTTTATTCACTCACTGTTCATATCTCACAGCCTCAACAAACTGATTAATTACCAGGGCATCATATCCCTTGAATCCTCTTGTAGCTAGGCGTAACAATAAGTTACAGCTGTAACAAAAACTGGTACGATACGACTCTCCTCCCTTCCCCCACCAACCAACCACCCTTCTTCCTCCAGCGTTTCGGTACATTAGACCCCATACCAGTGACACAGTCCATGCATTGTCACAGACATTCCACCTGTACGCCGTAACGCATCACGGGCGCTGGCCCAGTCGAACTTTAGCACAATACCCTACTTTGCATTACGTTGCATTGAGCCCTGGGGGCTGAGAAAAAAAACCAGCAGACGGATTGAAACAATCCACCTGATCTTTTAATTTTGAAAGAATTCCCCCGGATCCGCGTCCTTTATCGTGATAACATAATCGCGCGGTAAGATAGTGCTGCCACAATAGCTCTCGACAATAGTGTCGCAGGCAACACTGATGAATAGGTCCTGTGTGCGGAGGTGGAAAATAGCTGGCCTTGTTTTCAATACAAGTATTCAGTGCTGAAATCGCAGTACGGGAATAGCTACAACCACCCGCATATACCGGTACAATAGGAATAATAATCAGTTTAGAAATCCTACTTGCTTCGAGGCCCTTTCCTACCGTAATCGTGATGAACCGGAAAAGGGCTGGGCGGGGACCACCGATGAGCAAAGGCAGGGAGACTGGAGGCTGGATAATAAAAAGAAATGATTCCATTACCCCTTTCTAAATCTTTGCCTGAACTGAGCAGGAGCCGCTTGGGCGGTGGAAGAAAGCTTTAAACGCATAGGCAAGCATATTCTCACTGCAACTTTTCCTAGTGGGGTAACTTCCTTCCTTCTTTTTTTTTTTGGCAAATTTAGATCTCGTATATTCTATTGTTTTGTAGTATCCAAGATGGGGGCCGCCCGTAGTTCACCGTCGGCGCAGATTCATTATTACAGGTACAACACTGCGGTGCGGGCCAAACGGTTTTCCGCCAAACCAGTGCACCGAACTGGACTCTTAGGAAGCGAGCGCACTCGCTTTGGTCGCTGGGACGGGACTGATAACGAGAATAGACATGGACGCAATTCAAGGATCCCATCGGCGGCAAGGGGCTCAGCCACGACCATGTGCTTGCATCGTAAACAAAAAGAAAAAGGAAAAAGGAAAAGGAAAAGAAAGTAAGAAACGGGTGTCTGTAGGATGAGACATTCTGGAAGCATTTGAATCATTTGATGGCTAAATTTATTGTGTGAGACACTACAAGGTTGCGCCGATTTTGACTTGTCATATTTCACTCCAGTCCAATCAGTAGAAACATAGCAATGCCGTCTCATCCCCGGCTCCGGCCCAATAATCTATGTCGGTATGCCGGCATTAATTTGTGGTAGCGATCAAGGAATCCCCTATGGATGCTCAGCTAGCAAGCTTAAGCAAGGCCAAGTAAGGCAGTTGTGGCGGCCGCCGATAAAATAGAAAAAGCCTCCATTTGAAGTCATTTCCGCCGTCATATTTACTCCGTGCCATCGGAATGTTCTTTTAAGGATCACCGAACACCCATCCGATGCGACCGGATAAAATACGATTTTAGGTAGAAATATCCAGATTGCATATTGGAATTGTTTGGCACAAGGCATCATTGATTTTGTTACTATTTATGGATTTGGGGGGGGGGGGAGGGGAATTCGGCCTCGACTATGGTTGGTACCGCGCGCTGCGGCCAAGCAGAGCGGGCGTTATGGTGCGCACATACATAACTCGCAGGAAGGGCATATCACGGGCATATTCACCAATTTAGCCATTTTTATTTTTTTGACAACTGCCTGGAGCCAATAGCGCGGGTTCGCTCTCCCAGTGATTACTTGGCCACTGACGGCACCCTGCCCTCGACCTGTCTGGATGGCTAATTACTCATCAGCCTTATGCACGGAAGCACTCTCTGCTAAAAAAAATAAAGATATCACCCAGGCCGCCACCGTCTAAATCGGAACTACAAACGTGGCCCATGCAGAATTATTTCCTTTGGCGAGAGGGGGGGGGTTCGGTCATTTATATTAACTAAACAGTAAAAGCGCCGATGGAGGGAGGACGTGGAAAAAACAAAAAAGGGTTTTTCCTTTGCAGAGCGCACCCCACATGAAGGCCTCTCTTTCCCTTTCCTTTCTTTTCCTCCCCATCCAAGGTGTTTTTAGAAAGAAGGGAAGGAAGCAGGCAGGGGATTCCCCTTTCCCTTTTCCCTTTTCCCTTTCCCTCGCCTTCCATGCATAACCAATTATTCGGATTCTCGATCAGGGGAGCGCATCCCTCCAGTTGATTATTGTGGATGGAGGGCGTGGCGGGTTGGTGGAGCCAGCAAGGGAAAAAGAATGCACCGATAAGATGCTTAGAAGGTTACCCCCATCGTGGGGCCCCAACCACCAATCTTGTCGGTCCTGTGGCACAGGAGCCATACCTGCATAAGTGGATATGGAAATTCCACCCAGGGCTCTGGGGGCTACATTTATTTTTTCCGTGCATTGAACTCTAACCTTCTTGTATGCAATACGGTAAAACTGGATCATGTACTGGTACAAGTGCCGGAGAGATTCTAGAAAGCAGAATAATCACTATCTTGTACTTGTACAGAAACACTTTGTACCCTGCTTATGGTGTGCTCCAGGGACCCATCTGAGGGGAAGGAAGGGGGTGGTTAATTGGAGCCAAAGCTGGGGTAGGTGACGACGAATGATGAAATGGTGAACGGTGAATGATGTCTTGATGCAAGCCCATACCCAAACAGCATCCAACACAGTTTGGGAAATAATTACTACAGTACTGCCATTTTTAGCTTGGTCGGCTCAAGCCTACTACGACGACTTCCCACTTCTGCTACCGGTAACCTGCTCCTACTAACCGATTGCGGGCAATACCCGGCCTACTGTTCGGCTACGGCAGCACTACTACTCCCGCGCCGGCACCAGTTAGTGCAAGTAAACTATCTGAGCAAAAATTCTACCGGTACCATTGTTCAAGCACCTCTGTATTTCCCCTTCGCACCCCCAATTCTTCTTTGTGAAGGCGAACGTGCGGAGCCTCCGTTTCATCATCGCCCTTCGTCTCCAGCTTGCAAGCGCTTGTGCTCCTCTATAATCAGTAGGAAGCACGACGCCGCAGAGAAGTTATTAAGCGGTGTAACCGACCAACAACTGCATAAGGTCCTGAGAAGTGAATTCGATTATCGCACCCCCACCTCCCGAATGCGACTCACCGGCGCTAGAAATCGGGGAATCGAAGCATTCAAAATTAAAATAAAGAGTGCATCTATCCGATCCCGGCGCTTTTTCGCGCATCCTTCGTTTGCACTGGCGAGTAGTTGTATGCTTGTCTGAGTTTCTGTTTCCTTTTTTATTATTATGCTACTGTAATAACATTGGGAGATATTTCATGATCGTGCTTTCGAAACCGGAGATAACAACCGAGGGATGGCGTTTTTTTGGCGGCTAGCTTACGGTAACTGCATCCACGCATATTCTGGCTACTCTTTGTTAAGCGGTGAACCGGTGGGTTGCGCTAGCTTCTTCCAATCTGTGCATAGCTAATTTGAATGTGGAAATACCGGTGTGCTGGTAGATTATTGGCGAGAGGAATAAACATGTGCCTGAAGGGAAGAGAAGCCAAGCCCACTTTGATGGGGAGGGCTAGTGCTTTCTCGTTCTCGGGTGGCCTTGAGAAACTGGAAGACATAGCCCCTGTCATGCAGATTTGTATGGCGCCGGCGGGAATGGGTTTCCAATTTTTGCTGACACGCCCGAGCACCGGTACTACTGATGTGGAAAGCGAACCCTGGGGAGCCCACATTAGCGATTCCTTGGGAATAGCCTTCCCTGGCTCGGGCACTACAATGCTGTGTTCAATAGGAGCTCTCTTCCGATTTCTACTCTGGCACGAGTGAGTTAGTTCGATAGTACAATCGCTGAGTCACTGACATGGCTTCGTCCTGCGCGGCGTGATGTATGCTGTGCTGGGTAATGCAGAGCTAGATTACTCGTAATTGGACGGCGTTTGTGAGCACGACTTATTATTGCATTACACTAGGATCTTGGCAAAAAAGGCTGAATTTTGACCCTATGCAATAGCAGCCGTGTTCACAAGTGTCGCTTCATAACTAGCACAAGTGTTATTGCCTCACAGTTTACCTGCGCCCCATACCGCTCCTGCACTCGGCTAGTGCACTGGTATGTCAGGCAGCGCACCCAATCCGAACTGACCTCGACCTCCAATAGCCCCAGTCCGCACTGGTCAGACTGACTAGATACCAGTCTGCTAGTGGCGTGAGGAAATAGACTGGTCTCACCGGGTGACAACAAGGCGTCCCAGTCAGTCCTGGAACAGTCCGGCTTTAGTATGCACTGAATCACCTGTCCAATCTGGTGTCCACAACGCTACAACACTTGCGTGGTGCGGCACGGAAACCCCAGTTGGAACAGAGCAGTAAGGCTGAGGCAGTGCATTTCCAAGGGAAATTCGCGCCGAGCCCCGATCCAATGCTCGTGGCAGGTAAAAAGTACCCGGGGACGCGGTTCCACGAGATATATGACAAACAGTGCGTGCATATCTTAGTGTCTGGACAAATTCACGACAACTGTTTCCGGATACTTCATGCCTGCGACGACTACCGGTACCCTACTCACACAAAGTGTAGGAGAAACTGCATATTCGGATTTCCCAGGGGTTACCCGGGGGCATATCGTGGCAAAAAAGAAGCAACGTTCCTGTTAAGGCATGCTAGCTACCGAGACCCTCGCTTGGGCCATTGCCGATGTGCTCTCGCCCGATACAAGTGCTGTAGGGAACGGGAACGGGACTTGTATAATACCGCATATAGGAAAGTGCACAATTTTTGTTCATGGAGGCTGGGCCTTGCGACGGCTTGATGAGTAAGCTTCCTGATCGATAGCGAGAAATACAGGGGGTTGATTTAAGCTTGTTTGGATTATCTTTTTCCTACAGTGTCGGCACTGCGTCTCGGTCCCGAATAGTGCGTGTTACCGTACTTGTACAGTACCGACACAGCCCAGTGCCAACTCTCTTCATCTTGTCGCACAATAAAGCTCTTGGGATTGCCGGGGCGGATAGTATTGCCTAGTTGCTGATAGTGTGCTTTGTGAATTTGGGGAAGATGGAGTGGATAGAAGGACAAGGTTAGACTATCCCTATCCTTTCCATTTCGACGCCCCTGGCCAATGGCATCCCCATCCCCAAATGTCGGTGTTGTGTCCGGACGGCGACCACAAGCAAAGCGAATTTAAGCGGAGCCCAATGAACGCCGACCCGACCCGTGGAAGACATTCCACCGTCCTTATTCCTGGTCTCGCTTCGTGAAATTCGAGGGCGCTGGATCTGCTCAGTTGCCGTCCTTGTAGGGCTGGCTGCACGGACCACCAGGGTCCGGCGTAAAAACTAGAATAATTGAGAATGGTGCTGGGACGTCCAGAATTCCCCCCTTTGGATTGGGCGGAGAGAAGCGGAACAATCCTCTTTCAGGTCTCAATTGAGACAACTAAAAAAAGAAAATACAGTAGACATTACTAGGGGAGGTAAATCTAATGTGTGGATGAGATTCGCAGGTATTCCAGCTTTTACGGTGCTTGAGTACAGTGCTTGGCCTGGCTAGTTTTGGTTGCTGATATTCAGCGATACACCATTTGCCGTTATGCATCCTCACTCCCACTTGATTTCACCTTCTGACCCCACACTACCCAATCTCTTTTCTTCTTCCCACTCACTCAATCCTGTCTGACCTGCCATGGCCAAGCCACTCGGAGGGGCCCACAAAGTATTCTCTAGCGGCTGCTCAATGGAGTGAGGGCTGCTTGGGGGAGAGGGTACTTTCCTGCATCTCATAATTAAACATGGATCGTAATTGGGTACGTAGCCTTAGATATGCGCGAAACCCGCCGGGTCGGAAAGATAACCATTCACATTGGAGTAGTGGATATGCTCTGGACAGTGGCGCCCCCTCAGCCCTACAACAGCGCCGTGTGGGTATCGGTATCATATTTCGACTAACCTTAGTAAGGTGCTGCAGTTACAGCTATGATCAGAGTGATCAAAAGTGATGGACAACAGTGATCTTTTTAGTTTGCTGTGCCCCAATGAGTGCCGGAGGTCTGTGCAACCCTCTATCGGTTGGCTACCCCGGCGTCAGTGCATCCCGTGTGCTGAGGTGCAGTTTGTGGTAGTATGACTTAACATATCCCGCCAACCGGTGAAGTTGCCAGACTCCGCAGTCAGGAGACCGAATGCAGAGTGGTATCTAATGAGACTGGATACTTTTCATTGGCCAAAGAGATGGGGGAAGTCGGGAGTGGGAGACACAAAGTACAGGGACCGCCCTCTAGACCTTGAACCTCCCTCTTCAGCTGGTATACCGTACTGAACTTGGACTGAACTTCTCAGCCGCGCTGGAGAAACGGGCAAAGCTGGGCGTTTGCGGGAACTACCGCGGAGGATAAGGGAATGCTGGTACTGATCATAGAGAATATAGATCGAATATCATATATCACGCAAACCGCCTTCTGACACCTCGTGTTCGAGATTGAGCCATGATACTTGCATTAGCGATGGGTAAGGGTGTGCGGTAGAAGGACTACCCATCCGCGATATGGTAGAACTCGTCAATGGGAGTTCTGTTGATCGGCGGTACCTTCAGCCCTGAAATCTGATATCAGCGCTAGAGGTGCTCCCGGAAGAGCATGCAGCCCTATCCGATAAAAAAAATGCGAGATTGGATACCGGTATTCCGCAGCACGGGGCCATGTATTTTTTTCTAATTTTTGTGAAGGAGGGATTCATTTAATTGGCTTCCTTTGTTCGGAACGTAAGAGCAATTGACTGGGGGCCGGGTGGAGAAGGGAGTCACTTTTACGGGCATTTGATCGTGGCAAGAGTTTGTCTTTTTTCTTCTTCCGAATACCGTACTCACGGCGATTAGTTTGGCCGAACTACCTACCTTGCTTGCTTTGCCTGGCGGAGTGTGTCTGCCAGTTAGTCATTAGATCAGTCGAGCATTTTATGCCGCCCCCGCATTGGATGATTCGGGATTCGGGCATGCATGGAGGAATACCGGTACGATACAATGTCTCAAAGTTCGAAGCGAAACAAAAATCCAACGGTCACAGCCAAAGCATAATATTCTGCTCCTCCCTGTTACGGGATAAAGTGGAGGGGTTCGCATCGGGTGTCTTAGAGGGGTGCGGTTATCTCAGTGGCGCGGCCCTGGTTAACAATGTTGAATGGGGCAGTGCTGGGTTCCACAGATGAATGCATCCCACACAGCAGAGACGATCCACACAATATCTCAGGACAAATTGCTCGCATACCAGAGGGTGTGTGACGTATTAGATGGAGACTCTCGAAATCGTTGGTAATGGGGATTACAGGGGGCTCAGCGGGGAGAGGCTTTCGAGACGTTGTCATCTCCGCGAATGAAACTAAGCCCAAGTGGGGGACTCTTTCCGTTACTCGAGTACAGCAAAATATGATACTTCAACGTTTTGGAAAGTGTATCCCAAAGACACAATGGTAGATTCCAGGAAAGAAGTTCGAGAGGAGTTCTCACGATCACAACGTTTGCTGCCGGTAATTGGGATATTGACAACCATCGTCGAATAGGGAAGGTAACATGGAGGAAGCATTTGGATAGCCGCTTCTCCTTCCTTCCGATGGTTGATTAGTAGGGACACTAACGACTTTTGCACACAAACACAACACATACATACGTTCTTACACAACCGCCTCCACTCCGATGTTCCCAAAAGGCACACCGAACCGACTCCCCCGCTTTACGTATAATAGTCTTTGCGAACTGGAGATAATTCCTCTGTGGGTAACAGCTGCATAACATTAATGATATGCACTCTCCAGTCATCTTTCCCGGTCAAGTGCGGGGCAAATTCAGCCTTGGCCAAAAAGCAAGGAAAGTCAGGCTGTCTTCTGAACCTTCAGCCCTATGAGCCAATCTATCAGTTAAGGTTCTGAGAGAAGCAAAACGGTGGATATTAGGGGGGGGGGGATTATGATGACGGTAGTGATGATACTGGTATGGTCCGATATCATTTCCTCCCTCCCAAGCTTGTTGCCTGACCATTTCTTGACCACATAGTACCAGTACGAAATAGTGCTCGGGTGCATAGTATGAAGAGAGGAAGGAGGCAGCGCACCAGACTAGACCATTTGGTACAGCGGACCGGTCCGAATTGGATGAGGGGGAAAAGAAAAAAAAAGTTAACATCAGGGCCGATCGCATAATTCACACTGCAATCTACGGGAGCGCAGAATTCATTTTCTGATTACCATAATTTGTCAGTGCTAGTGGGGATTATGGCATGGGGCTCGCTTTAGCAGTGTTGAACATAGATAAGCATGCCACCAGGAGGTGCAACAATTGTAATCAAGCGAAGCCAATCTTGTATCATCAAGTAATCCGTTCCTCCCCCCAAGACACGCATGGATATCGCTATGTGCGGCAAAAACTTGCGCAGAGTGCACTTTAGGAAGGCATCGGCGGATGGCACCCCGTCCTTTCCCCGCCGATTTCCGGCATCGTTTTCTGTAGGCGAAACAGCTGGCTGTTGTGCTAGTTCGCACAATCTATCTACTTTTGCGAGTTTGCATTTGGCTAGCGAGATACCCTTATGGGGGTCACTTTTTTTTTTTTTTTTTGCATTTCACTTGCCTCATCCCCCCTCTCGTGCTGTGGACCGGTTTTCCCTTGGCAGGGAAGCGGAGGAATGGCTGGGGTACGGTATTCCTGGACCACCTAGGCATGTAACATGGATAATTGGGAAGATAGGTATCTTTTTTCTCCATTCTTTCAGCTGGTTGGGTATACATACAGGCAGGCCTTTTCGCTTAATCTTGCAGCTAAATTCCAGAATGCTACAGCCTAGGGAGTGGAAGTGCTGTCTGGGGAGGAAATAGCGGTCGCAACCCAGAGAGTCTAGCGACAGAGTTGATCGCCGCCGACGCCCCTCAACATCAACCCCTCATGTGACTTCTAATGTGGGTAAAATTGGATAATGTTTTTGCGGAAGAGATAAAGCAGAATGAATAAATAAATTCGGCAAGTTCAGTATTTGTTATACTACCCTTTATCTTAATAACAGCCGCAATCTGGGTCTTCAAGAGAATACCTTCAACATGTATCATATTTCAACAAAGAATTTTGAAAGAGCTTCGGTAACTTAGTGGATAAGAGCATACTCTGTAAGTAGCTTTATTTTGTCTTCCAATCTAGTATGATATCTGCTACTAAATGGTAGAAGTATTTCTATTAGAGCTTCTGAAACCACTTTGAAATATATTTTAGAAGGATGAGATCTGGCAGATATTAGATTAATTCTTAAAGATCTTGTATTCCTCTCATCCAGCTATATAATGATAACTGCTACATGTACTCTAATATTATCTGATATGGAGCTTATTCTGGTAATTTCCCCTCTAATTTCCTTCTTAGCAAGAGAAAAATTTAGGATAATATAGTTTATCCCTTAATCTCTCTTACTACTACAATTAATTGCATCATTATATTTCTCTCTTATGATATACAGAGTACTAGTAGGCTAATTCTAGTTACTTAAGGTATCCTGAGTATTTAAACTATTTACTTACTCTTATAGTTATTTTATCTTTAAGGCCCTGTTCACTGCGCCATTTTTAGAGCATAAAAGTGACTTTTATGGCATAAATTATGACTAAAACTTTTTATATAGGGGTGTGTTCTCTGCATACAAAATATCATGATATCATATATTTTTATTTTTACGATATATTTTTATAGTATAAATCCTGAGAACAAAGTAGATGGTTAAGGGCTAGAAATAAAAAACTTTTACCATTATATTAATATCATAAAAGTTGATAATTATTATATGAGACTCTGTCAGCTTTAACAGGTATTTATTAACCATACTCTTATATAACTATGACCAAATATATGTTTTCTTGGCATGAATATTTATTTCCTGGTTGTGTAAAAGAACACCTCAGGCTTATATTTCTGAAATATGCTATAAATTTATTTTAACATAAATGCCATTTGCAACTTTTATTGAGATATATTTATATTGTGGCGCGCCGAACAGGGCCTAAGGCTTTAAACAGTGTTTATTCTATGATACTTTATTTTATAATCTTTCCCTTTTCTATTCTATTCTATTTATTTTATTATTTTATTTTAAGAATCAGGAGTCAGCCTTCTTTAAGGAAGAATTGAAGCAATAGCTTTTTTTCTGGTTATATAATTCAAAGGGTTTTAATACTATAATAATCTTACTTATCGTAAATAAAAGAAAAATCTTTCTTTTGAAAGTTTTTGACAATCTATAATTTATGATTAAATATTCTAGTTCTATTATTATACCTTTTGTTAGACTTTTTATCTATTAAATTGTAATTTGCAACTAGGATTAGATCTACTAAGACCTAGCTCTAATTATTAAATAGTTCTTATTAGTTTCTTTCCACTATTATTTAAATCCTACCTGAACTAAGTACTATAGTTAAACTTATTATATTATAATATTATGGTATGATATCATATATGAGATGTATTGAATTTGGAATTAGAATTCTAAGTTAGAATCATTATATATTGGTAACTACCAGCTAGTTAAGTCTAAAAGCATAAAGTACAAACCTAAGATGATAATACAATTACTATGTGTTACTTATTACAAATTGATTGCAAAGGCTGCATATGGCACCTTCTCTTTTGGTTGCCCACGATATCGGCCAATCATATCGAGTTCTCTAGACTTATCAACAACGCCCGGCACACCCATCATAGATTGTAAATTCACCTCTCCCCTTAGAACTGCAGTTCCTGCCACTCGATCAGTCACAGCCTATGCCAAACCTCTTTGCCTTTGTCGGGTTGAGGGGGAGCTGATTACTCTCCCCGTAATTTGCTTTGATTCAGGACTTGCGGAAAAAGGAAAGATTCAGTGGTGGTGGCAGTTACTGAATCCACCTGAGACTGAAACGGGATTTCCGTCAACTTCTCTAGAGCGAAGAATGTCTAACATTCACATGTTCACCTTGTTTGCGCAAGACCTCCGCCATCCCGTATCATAAATTGCGCCGTCGCTTTTCTATGGGCCACACAAAGGGGGGATGCTCCCTTTAATTCAAGCCGGCCTAAGCGACTAATCCCGAATTCGCCGCATTGGTAATACAAAACCCTGGGCACAAAAACGGATGACAATACTCACAAGATTCTTCCGAGCACCGCCGAGCCCGCCTACTGAAATTTGGATTCAAATCGATCGAGCAACCGCTAGCACTACTATGAGAAGATAAATGTTACGAGGAAGGAATAGGAAGGCGACAAGAAGCTACCAGGCATGGTGGCACCAGACATGTATTCGCCTCCAATTTCATTGGAGCGGCACTTGTACCGCATTGGACGCTAGCTTTCATGGGGTGTCATTAATGGGGTGCTTGTTATACGAGAGGAGAGGAAAAATTTTATTTAGCATGATGGTGGGAAAGGGAAGTAATCACATGCTATCACTCGATGCCTTGCTGAATGGCTCGTGCACTCTCCTGGGCCAGCGGGGACGGCACGGTATAGTGCATACCACACTCCCCCCCCCCCCAGCGAGAAGTCTTTGGACACAATTGGGAGTCAAGGTCACATTCGGGAAAGGTGAAATATCCATGAAATATCCATGAAATATCCCCGTTTTCCCTCCGAAATGATCGGGCACTTCTTGCATGGGACGAGCATATACCGTAGATCTTCCGGGAAATTGGGGCATAGATATGGCTTGGCGCGTACGTCTTCTTCCTTTTGATTTTTGGGTCAGGGACCTTAGGGGTCTCCGGGGGGGTAGTTACGGATGCGGACACCGCGAATCTGAGCACGCCACCCTTGTATTGAATTTTCTTACCCCTGAACATGTTTTTTTTTTACCAGGGAGCCATCTAGCTTTTGGCACAGCGGCGCCGCGGGAGGGCCGAAGCCAAAAGTCCGGTTTTTCCTTGGGTCATAGCCGGAGTCCTGTGTTATAGCGAGTTAGAATACGAATAAGAACTGAAACAGCATATGATCTAACTCCTGAAGCGTATTTCGTGTATTTGATGATGAGTGCCGCCTGAGTGGCTGCTTTGTTCGTGCACTGGATAGGAAGAATTAGGGAAAGATTTACTTTAGAGCTGCGCTATCTGAGGTCTCGAGTATAGTTTTGGTTCTATGACCACTATCATGTCATCCGAATTAGGAAGCATAGGTCTGCTTCCGCATTAGGCAGACGCCGTGCAGGTAGATACACATTTTGCTGGTGCACTCGGGTCTAGTAGGATAGAGGGTCACTTAGGGAATACCAGTAATGCACTTACAAGTTCACTCTAATTAGGAAGAGCACATTCAATTGAGCACTCTAACTCTGTAAAGGGATAGGGGGGCTGCAATTAGAAAATTTCTTTTGGGTTTGTTATAGATTCCTCACTCTGATTTTCCTTATGGCGGGGAACTGTGTGTGGGTCATTCGAGATCGTGTTGGTTGGTTCGTTGTATTGATTTTCAGATATTGAGGGCTCCAACAGAGAGGAGCCCGTATCCCGTATTTTTATTTTTATCTTTAATTATTTTTTGGTTCTCGTGGTGGATTTTGAGTGCCTGTTTCTAGGGCAGCCCTTGGTAATATGTTAAACATGTTTCGGGATGGATTAGTGACTATATTTCCCCTCATCCATTCATTTCATTTGGATGTGGACCTACGAAGAAAAGGGAGGTCGTTACAGGGCCATTCGAGGGGGAGGAGGGGAGGTACCTGGCCGGGGGGAACACTACGCTATGTTCTCATAAATTCTGGTGCTGCTAGGGTTTGCTATAATACTCGTTACAGGCAAGAAGTATTCGAAAACAGGGATAAGGCAGGGATTCGCGAAATATATGGTAAAAAATCCGTGCGTGTCTGAGCGCCCATATAAACTCGCGGTTCGTATTTTCGAATACTTCTTGCCTGGGACAAGTACCAGTTTCCTGCCTGGGAATATCATCGCAGTAGCCAGCTTGTAAGGCATGAGGATCGGTACGCTTGCTACTACATGTTCCCGGCATGTAGAACCTGAACACAGGGATCAAAATTTTGTATGGCAAATTGTCTGTGCGTATCTGAGCGCCCATACTAAATTCGGATCCAAATGTTCAGGTTCTTCATTCCGGGAACGAGTAATATCGATCACAGATACAATGTTTACTAAAATCCTGCAATCGAACTCAAATAACACTCACCAAATTAAGAGGATCGCTCCCTAGTCTTCATAAGGGTCGGGCGTTGGCCACAATAGTACAAAGGCTATCGGAGGGAATATTGACCTATTATCGGTCGCTATCCACGTATGCTTCCCTCCCTCTGAAACCTCTTTCGAATTTACCATACAATACCATACCTGCATGGGACACTTTCCCGGCATAATGAACCCGAATCCTTGAGTCTGAATACAGTGTAGGCGCTCGGATATGCCCTGGTAATTTTCCATAGAAAGTTTCCCCCCCCACGCTCAGGTTCTATCCCCTGCACAGTACTTGAACTATAGCTTATCTATCTATCTCGGTGACCCGATAAAAGTTGCTGCAATAAGAGCACTAGCCGGAATTCCGTCCCTGGGAACTTTTGTCGAGGGTGGTGGAGATATCGTAGGGGGAAGTAGCTGAGGCCTTAAGTAAATTAAAAACACGCAAATGAAATTTGAGGCGCCAATCACTACCAAGAGAAAACCCAGCCCTCGGTCTTTTCGGAACTCTAATTCTGGAGCTTGGTGTTCCGATTTCATATATTTTGTGATTATGGTACGAGCACCCAAGTCCGCCACCCTAGGCTGCCCTCCGAGCGCTTTGTTGCTGAAAAGGAAAAGAAGACCCCCCAGCTCCCATCCCAAGCCCAATTTACTGGGTACCAATCATCAGTATTTCCAGCCAATCTGCCGGGACGATTCCAAGAGAAAGGCTCAGGGATTCCAACAGGCAGTTAGGTCGGAATGCCCCCCCACGAAGAACATCCCTGGGTAAAACTACCGATCGCGGAGTAATCATGCTTGCTATACGGTAGGAGGGAGAGGGAGGGCTTTGTGAATTAACCAGCCAAGAGCTCGCTAGCGACATTCCATTCTCTGCTGGATATCGGTACTCTACCGATCCACACAAGCACCAACCCCCTTGCCAACGGTACATAGCGAGGTCGGGTTCAGCTGGGCTTGCGGGAATCGGAGTCAGCTTGCTTATATATCCTATGCTAGGCAGACTTTTCACGTGACAGAGGGCTGAATCCCTGGAGTGTCTGAGTTCGAGTGAGAGGCTATGAGTTTTACTCTTGATTTTGCCATGGGCACCGTGTTAACTAGGTGGTGGATTTTTTGGTCGGTGGTTTGGCCACATGTAAGGCCTTTAAGTTGGTATATTGTTAAGGAGACAATTTGAATGAAATAGCGAGTGGGTAGTTGGCAAGTTGTTTGTGAATCATACAGCTGTGCTTGGTAGAGACACCAGGTGACCTTCAAGGAGAATGTAGGATTGGGTTGGAGTATTTAGCCGGGTAGGGGCTTCCTCGGTTTGGCTTTATCTGCATCTAAATCATTGATATGCGGAGCTAGGGGTATACAATGCTGTAGGTCGAGCGGATACACTAAACTGGAAACGATTAAGCAGCTACTTTCGAAAACAATGGAGAGCGGGACAATTGAAATAAACGAAATAAGCGCAAATACGGCACCAAAAGAGCAACAGTGGGAGAGAGGATAATGATAGCGAGCAACTTGAGGTATATTCGTCGATGAGTTACTTGCTATACTGACGGTAATGACAGAAGTATATATGAAAAGCAAAACACCATTCTCAGTCTTCCAACCATCACCACACATTTCCACTTCGTTCCGCAAATGCCTCCTTATCGCCTTGTCTATCCTTCAAAGAAACAAATGAAATAAACACTCTGTTATCCCTGAACAAAAGAAATGTATGACAAAAGAAAACTTCCTTCATTCCCGTAGCCTTCATGCTTTCCACTTGTCCTATCCATCCGTCAATGAAAACATCTTTCTTAATCTCCGTTCTTTGATGAAACAAAAGAAACCAACATGCCGAGCAGCTTTTCCAACATGAAATGGTACTTAAGGAACTTTAGTAGCTCTGCTATAAAACTCTCCTATCAGGCCATCACTGGAGCGCGGAAATTCCTAGGGCTAGAGTACATCCAGAATGTAACCTGTAGGTAGTAAAGAAGGCGCAGATAGCTTCAAGCCCTGATGAAATCCCTCCATATTTTCCTCTGATGAAATTGATACTCCCTATCTAAGAAACTGAAACTCGTTTCTTGTATGAGTCGAGGTTATTCCAGACTTTTCTGGACCATGTGGGCTCCCCCGGTTATTAGGGGGGTGATATGTTAGAGAGGCGTCGGGGGAAGTTAGGACATCGAGCTACGAAATTTGATATTCCACATGGTTCAGTAGGATGGGGCGTGAGACAGTAAGGCCTAGTGCATAGGATATGGTTCTTAGAGATGATAGAATCCGAACATGGTCTATTCGGGATCATAATGTTTTTTTTGTTCTTTTTCGAGGTTCGATCCTGAATGAATAATAAGGGTTCAGTGGTTAATACGTAGTCGGGACCCGAGCTCACTTCAAAGCTCTGCCTGATGGGAAAAAATAATGCCCTTGGTGATAAGGAAACTCGAGGCACTGCGATCTTGCTGGGAATCTAAGCAAAGGATGATAATTTCATACTCGCGGTGTGCTATCGTCCTATGTCTGGCCTGGTATACTCGTACATTGCGTGGATTTAGATGAGATTCATACTAACTCCCCAAATGTGTGATGATTGTCTTTGTAAGCATGATAGCAACTTTTGAGCAGGAAGGGGAGCCCGAAATTTTCTAAATTAGTTCTTTGCCCTTAGTAACCCATGCGCGCAGCCCTGATCCACTGGCCCCTTTTTTAAAACCTAAAAAAAATATTTTTTATCCTGTCCTGAGGCCAATAGCCTAGGTGGAGTGGTTCCTGTTGAAGTGCATGCTGCACCGGTTCGAACCGCCCCAGTCTCAGGATAGAGGATTATCCACCTACAAGGTAGTGGAGAACCTCTTTTGCCACCAAGATTTAGTATTGTTTTGCTGGATAGAAGCAATTTTGAGGGAGTTTTTTCCCTTCCTCTTTTCTTCTCTCCTTTAATTTACTGCTTGTTCCATTACAGTTCTTTCACTCAGTAGCATAGGGCATAAAGCGGTGGGAAAACAAACCATGCTAGGCGTAAGGGCACGCTTAGTTAGTAGAAAATTGAACTTTCAATATTACCTAACTGAGGTTGTGGAAATGGTAATTAGGTAGATGCTTAGGAGACTCCATGTAAGTGTCCAATTATTCATGCCTAGCTGGGTGCTTTCAGATCTTCTCAATTTATTCTATCCCTATTATTTCTAGCCTCCTTCTAGGCTATGGTAACAATGCCTTCCTCGACAGAATTTGCTTTCCATTTATATTTTCACTTTAATGCTTTCACCTTTACAGAATATCTTCTCAGTCCCCGAGAAGCCACTAGTGTTTCAATATATCATACCGCGCACTATTGCAAAAGGCTAGTGCCTTACTGTAAATCGCGGTATCTAGCACGAAGCACAACCCTTTATACCAGGTAATCTTGTCTTTTTCACTAAGGGGTTTGTGTAGTAAAAGGCATAGTTAGATCAAGTTTCCCTGTAAAAGGTGGATTTTAGACCTCCAACCCATAGATATCAGGGAATTGTCAGATAGTAAACTTAAAGCTTTGTAACATATGAGAATCCAGTTCAAGAGGAGTATATATGGACCAAGCCCAGGAATTCAGCAGATACCGTGCTGATGCCCCCCCTGGTCATTCACCAGCACAGCAAGTGACGGCAATAGCTTGTACAAGGAAAAGCCTAATCAAGAAACACTAGATAAATCTATTGAAAAGTAAAAAGAAAGAGCTCCCACTCCAATCATACCCTTGCTAAGTGAACTTAATTCCGCCTCATATGGGACACCGGAACCCCCTCTCTCCACCAACCACCAGTCAGAATCTCTAGACAATGGACAAAGGCTACTAACCAATCTTATCCCTCACCCTCCACCTCAGCTAAAATGCCAGCTACACTCTGAGTTATGCACAAGTGAATAGGTCAACACTACCTATTCAAGGATATCACAGTTACCCACCAAAGCACCTACTTAAAGTGCCTACCACCCGAGGCAATCACGATACCTCACTCGCGGCATAGCTGCTGCTGGGCTCATAGTCTACGTTTCTCCATACCCCCATGAAGATGCCGCGACACCCCTTAAAACAACCTAGCCTCACAATATCTGACACTAGCCTTCACCGGCCGCTCTGCTGCCTTGAAGCCTAATTCGTGTGGTTTTGAATTTTTTTGAAACTGCCGCGATGCCACAACACCGGCTACCGACCAGCTCACCGGTTGGATAACCAGTTATCTATCACACAGCGGCAGATCATCTGCATCCTATCGTACGGAGGGCGAAAAGACACAGGGCAACTAAGCCAGCGAAACCGCAGTTCCAATGGTACTCTCACCGAGAGTGGGTTAGGGTTTATCACCGGCGGCAGTCGAATCAAGCTATAAGGGGGCGGTACAAGTAATGCAAATCTCGAAACGTAGGCGTTTGGTGTAGCTCCCTCGCTTGCGTGCTCGCTTAACGAGCGAAGGGGCGGTAAAGTAAATAGAAAGTTTTGTTAATGCTAGAAGAGGAGGGGGGATGGAGGAAGGAGTGGTTGGAGCAGAGTGATTTGCTGGCCTCAGGAAAGAACAAAAAAAGCCACAATGGAAACTTCCCCGGGAAGGCTTGAACTTCCAACCTCTCGATTAACAGTCGAACGCGCTAACCAATTGCGCCACGGAGAACTGATGGTAGGTATCCTTATTTTGAATACTTTGCTGGCATAACCATTGAGATTCAAAAAAAAGGGGGGGGGAAGAGTCGGAAGTATTACTCCAAAGTGATGAAAGTATGAGCATGTTCGGCTACTTGCCGCACTCCTTGGTGCATCAGGAAATCACAAGGGCGAGATACAGGCGCCGCTTATAGCGGGACCGTCTTAGGCGCATATGTCGTGAAAGGAGCAAGAAAGCAACTCGGTCAGCCTTCCATCCATATCTTTCCACATTACTTTGTCTTCCACCTCTGGCTCCCTGTGCACGGTCTCCGACATAGAATTAGGTCCGATTCCGGTTGACTTGCGATGCTCTGATTATCAGGCCGAAATTTAACTATAAAACGTCCAGCGGTACCGTATGTATAAGGGAAAAATTAACACAAAACAAAATCCGACCCGTAACCAAGCAACAAATTGAACACGGCTACTATTGGATACCGCTAAAATCCTGCTTCGCTGCTTAGATCCTAATATCACCCAACAGTAGCAGTATTCACAAACCTCTTTCAATTACGAGTACATGTTCACACATATACGAGGGGCACCGTGATGTCACCTCTCGCCTCTCAACCCCTATATATAACCCCACCCCCCCCCCTCCTGCCGGCGGGATAGCTATGGCTGCAACCGGAAGATAGAAAAATCTGCGAACATAGCAGCAAGCGTGTCCGGTAGCACGACAGTGCTGATGAAAACTCCCAACCGCGTCTCCCCCTCCTGACTCCCCACGGCTCTGCGCGGACCAGCGGGCTGCGTGGGAAAAGTAGTCTCCTTGTTCCTCTTGGTCGCTCCTACCTCTAGTAGCGGAGTGGGAGTCTCGCCCTGTGCTCAGAAATTGCGCCAGTGCTCCCTTGCATTTTCCGCCCTCGCGCCGCCCAGCGCTTCTCAGGCGGCTGATAGGAGAGGTTTCTTGGATACGCGCTAGTAGGCGCTGCTCATTCTGAAGCTACCCTAAAGACCCATAGTGAAGATAACACCATCGCGAGGCACTACAAAAAAAGAATATCGGTGCCGAGACTTTCAGAAGTTCCCCCATGACGGAAGCCATCATCCTCTGGTTTTGAGCTGGAAACGAGATGAAGCAAGCCCCTTCTACCACACATGGCGCCAAGTGCGCTTACGAGGGGCGGGAGCGCCGCCCGGAAGACGGAAAGGGGTTATGGAGGTTCATCGAAGGAGGTGGCGAATTGGTGGGCTCTATAGAGGGATGGGTAGAAGCGGCGGAGAGTTCCGAAAAGGGTGTTTAGGAGGGGTGCTGTAGTTGCAAGTTCTGGGGGAACGGAAGCGCAAAGAGAAGTGTTGGCAGAGTCCCCTGTTTGATTTGCTCCTTCAATGATTGCTTCTAACTGGTAAATGTTGAGACGGAGTCCTAGCTTGTGTGGTAACGCTCCCATGAAACATCCTAATGGCCAATGGTGCCGTATACCCTTATATTGTGGGATCAACCAACCGGAGTTTCTCCCCAAACCCAAGATCCCCAAACCCAAGATCCCCAATCACACATCCGCCGGACTCTCCCATAGATAGAACGCCCCCAGCACCGCTTGCCGCAGCGACATGTTCCGCCTCAATAGGAGAGCGCAGTAGAAATAAGTGATAGAATAACTGTAGAAACCACTTATATCCCGAATAAAACTTGAGGGGGGGACAGCGAAGGAAGTTGTAAGGACAGTGTGGGCAAATGAACCAATCAGGCTGGCATCACCCAAACAGGTAGTATGGCCATCAAAAGACTAGGATATAATAGCGGGATATTGAGTAACTTATTGGAGCAAAGACGTATAATCACACTTGGTCACTCAGCTCCACTAATAAATATAGTAGTTGGAAGGAAGATGCACATGTCGCCAAAGTTACGAGTTGAACTCTCAAGACTGAGTCCAAGCATCCTGACCCCCACCTTGTCTGGCCGAGCAAGGAGCTACAGTCCGAAAAACGATGCTGTTGCTCAGACAACCAATCAAACTTCTTAATTTAGGAGATGTGGACCAGGGGAACAAGGAAGAGAAATCCGGAAACTTGATATATGGGACGGGTAAGAGCCGAAGGTAGGGTATGGTACACGCAAAGAGAGTCGCCCCGGGACGAGCGCTATTTCTTATAATACTAGCATTACCAACACCCCGGCATCCCGCAGAGCGAAGAGGGATCAACCCCGAAAGATAAGAGAATGTCAAGGAACATAAAGATCTGGTAGTTGTGGCAGCAACTCCAAACGAGTCCCGGCATCTCAAAATCCTGGCCGATAGCTGACGATCCTTGAACACAGTATGATACGAGTATACCCAAATTTCATGGTAACAGTAGTCCCGAACAACCAGAAGGATAGGCAAAGCCACGGCTGGGCATGTGGGGGCCCCTGCTCCCTCCCCCATCACGCTCCTCCGCCTCTAGCCTCCTGTTTGCCGCCGGAATATTCGTTTCCCTTGCTAGCTCCCTATTGCTGTAGGTAGCAAATCCTAGACTTTGCGGTGACATTCTCACTGAGCTCACCCCTCGAGCTCTTTTCGCCCACTAAAGATTGCGGCGGGAAAGCCATACGAGACACGAAATGATTTGCGATGAAGAGAAGGAAGGTGGCACAAATATCGGGGGTGTCTGGAGGGAGGTTTTGAGATCTTAGGGTTAATTAATTCGTATGATAGCTGCACTTTTTCCACCGAGGGGGGGAACAAGAAGGGGGAAGAGGGATCTGGCCACGGGCGGCAGATCACCGGGAAATCTCCACGGTCTAGCTTGCTTAGTTTGACTAGCTTTCTAGAAGCCCAGGAATTTTGGAGGAACCCCTCCACGTGGGGTAAGGGTGGCTTACCCCTAGCAGGCCTTGATCGGGGATGAACATGGTTGTACGAGTAGTTCTTCGTACTCGCACTATAGTCTCATGAGCGTTTCGGTGAAGCGCTTGATTCCATTTCCATTTCGACCAACCATCACCTCCACTAATTCTTCACAGAATATCTTCCTTCGCAAACAAATATCAAAACACCTCTGTTAGAGAAAAATGTGAATCAATAGAAAAAACAAACCCATCCCGCCCAGTGCATCGAAATGCGAGCATCTGAAATTCAATCGAGAATAATTCAACCTTACTCCAGCCCAGGCGCCCAGCATCGTGAATTCATCAGCCATCCCAACTAATTATTTGATCCCTGTGATGACATCAGTTACGACCAACCCTTGATCACAGGGTGAGCGGTCTCCGCAAAAACCAGCAAAATCTCTTCACGAATCCTTGTGGATTTTCGGCGCCAACCGCCGTGGTTGCCGAGATCTATTCAAAACCAGCCCGACCAGCCGACGAGGGTAAAGTAAGTTGAGGGCCCAGGAGAAGTTAGAGAGAAAACTGTGAGCCTGAGGTAGAGTTGACCTTGCCGTAAAGCGTAGCAATCCACCATCCCAGAAACCAAGCGAAGGGAGAGAGATAAATAGGAAAAGCGCTCTCATACCTGTATCGGAAGCGCTTCCAACCCCCTACATCGCCCGGTAGTCATTCAATTGGATATCTTAGCGGTGAAATGTGGCATAGATATCTAATATACTTGTGACTGAAGCTGCCGGAGTACGACAGCCACCTTAGGGTGAGGTAGTCTATTATCGCAACCAGATCTTTGTCCAACCCTCAAAGGCCATAATGTGGCATAATAGAATTTGAGACTACATTTTTAAAGAATGAAATAACCCCACCCCTCAAATATCGATGCTTGCCATTATCTGAAGAATTCACGGTAAGTATGATGTCTTATCACAACGCTAACTTATTTCGGATTCTTAACTACTGTACCTTGGCAAACACGACTCGAAACCAACGTTATTCACTAACTTATCAGAGTCCTTTTAGCCATGTTAAAACGCATTATTAATGACCTAGGTAAAAATTAGTCTGGAATGGGGGGGGGTGGAGTAATTACCCTATTCGGTACTAGGAGACTGGACTGGACCATTCATGTCATACCTCAATTTAGACTATCAGAAGCCATACCTGTACTCGGCATCGCTAGAAAAGCTTCCCGATATCCATTACCGTACTGTACGGCACCCCCAACGAACTCCAGGGACCACAGAAACGTAAGCCAAACCTCCTCATGGCAGAAACCCCCTGGGAGCTTCCTCTCCCATAGCACCAAAAAAAGCAAAAAAATACCCTTCCAAAGCAACTCTAAACTACCCTCCCAGCCCCCCCAACCTCCATTCAAACTCCCGCCGAGCAGACAGACAAATCTCTCCAAACCCAACTTGACCCAAGCCCCCACCAAGACACCGTACACTGCAAGGAAGCCATAATAGAAGGGAAACTGGATCCCGGGTACCACCACCCCCACTTCCATTTTCGACCCTAACACGAACCCCACGGCTTCACATGCACGGGACAGTTTTGGCCAAGGAAATTCCGCCATACGTGCATCCCCAGTTGCCGATGCCGGAGTTCTAAAAACTTATCATATCATATCCGATCTATCTGATGCCCTAGCCGCCTCAGCATCACATGCTGAGAATAGAGAGTGCGTGATTCATACGAGTGGAAGAGAAGAACGTGCCCTGGCGCGGGACGGGTCCCATAGGATGACTGGCTTAGGAACCCGCGATCGTGATGCAGGCTGCGGTAGGGATACCTTGGTATACGGTTCCGTGATATGGGCGCTCGGGATCATAAACGAGCCTGAGTAGATTCCACTAACAGAATATCAGAGATAAACATATGATCACTATGAGACCAGCCACCCTTGAACACGAAGGGGATGGTTTAACCGGACGCAAACTAAAGTTCCTTCCACCCCAATTGAGTCCAAGAAAGCCCAGGCCAAAGGCGGGAGCACCCCAGGGTACGACAAATAAAAGGAAAAAGAAGCCAGGGCACCACAGCGGAGTAAGCTATCATATCATACTGTGCACCCCCAGTCGCAAGGTGCACAAGACAATCCCGCCTTCCGCCCTCCGCATCAGCCCAGCCAGCGCAAACGCCTAGAAATATCATATGATAGTCTACCCAAAAACCAGCTACTAATCACCCTCTCTCTTACTTCCTTCCCCCCCCCTCCCCCCCGCCTACCGCCACACATCAAGCCCCTAGCATCACCCCTCTCCGCCCATGCTGAGCTACTGTATACTCCATCCCGTCCATGATCTCCACGCATCTGTACCTCTTTGCCATACCACATCCGATATCGCAGCCCCTACGGCCCAGCACCCTAGTACCCACTGTTTAACACAAGCCGAAATAGTTACTCCTCCTCCTCCCCTACTCACCACATAGGTAAACATCCTCAACCGCCGGCACCGGGCGCTGACGCGCACACACCGCTCGGTGTTTCCTCATACTCTGCTTCGGAACGCTGTGGCACATATGTATGTTGGGTAGAACAGAGCATGACTACGAACAGGTGCAACAGCCGCGTTTTCTCTGGTTGGCTGGGCGGTTGGTCATGGTGTGTCACTCGGTGGGTTGAGTAAGCGTGGGGGGATGGGAACCTGACCGGAATGTGATATTCCGCCCGCCTGTGGCTGGGGCTGGTACTACCTGTTTGTGTCGCTTTTTTTCTCTCGCCGTTCTCATAGCGCGCACGTGTGAATTGGGGTGATGGTATTTTGCTGAGGTGCGTATTGCTAGGGTGTGCGGCCAGAAAGCTGAGTCGAACCAGAGATGGAAGGTATTGCACTCAATAATATAGGTGTTGAGCCATGTGTGATAGTCCCGGGAGTGAAAAAATGTCTAATATACAAAATTGTGATGTGTGCAAGGTTGGTAAAAGGAAGGGGGGAGGAGAAAGAAACTCCCCTGCAAATTGTATAATGGTCCGAACCCAAGAAAAGAAATGTACAAAGAAGCAAGGTGAAGGAAAACCCTAGTAGCTAATACAACAGCTCCCGCCCAGAGCTGGAAAAAAGACAGTGAAAGGTATAAAAAAAACCCATGATGCATTAAGAAAAAAGTATGAGGAGGCATAAAATGATACAAATGAAGGATAGGGTGGATAGAACACAGAAGAGAGAAAAAGAAAAACCTTTCCAGAACCAGAAATTACTAGCATAATGCACCGCCCTGCTCCCGCAATAAATAAAAAACCCCCCGAGCCAAAAACTCCCGTTTAAAACCCCATAATTGCCTATCAAAAAAAAAATCCCAATTCGTTAATAACATGCATTTTTACAAACTTCATCCTTCACGTCTAAAACTTCGGATCGTCGAACCCCTCGACAGGTCCGTCATAATGCTCCAATCTGTAGAATTCTGATCGGTAGAGGTAGAAGGTGACCGGTTGAGCGCCCTACGGACATCTTGATACACTCTCCTAAACTCCACTTCTGCGGCCTCGTCCAGTATAGGTTGGTATCGATCTACCTCTGCCGTCTCTGAGATTGCGGACATTGGTCGAGGGGTGTCCGCTATGGGATAAACGGTAGGCGGCAATGTCAGCGGGATACTCCCAGTGCTAGACCCAGCCCTCGATCTAACTCTAGCCTCGTCCGGAGGCCGTGGTAATTGCGGTAGAGGCTTCCTTAATGATCGGAGGCCTGGATCTTGTTGGCTCTGGGGTTGGCGCTGAATACCAGGTAGTCGTCGGCTTGGAGGTGGGAAGATATATAATCTACTGCTGCTCTGGGAAGGACCCGACACGGGCGCCGCTACAACCATAGGCTCTCCGCGTGTAGGCGCCCCACGTGTTCCTGCCACTGCCGTCACTGCCCCTGCTCCTATTCCAGCACTCATCCGAGAACCCTGAGTCGTAGGCCGGGTGTCAATGTCTACCAGTGGAACCCTCGGCGGAGCAGGATTGAACGTTGGCAATGGAGTGGTTATGCTCCCTCTATTGGCGTCAAAGTCTATGATATCGGTGAAGCTTGTTATCGAATGGCGATTTCGCGCCTGGCGCTGCCGGAGGACCAGGAAGATTGCTAGCAGGGCCATGAAAAAGCCTAACGAACCAAAGACAGATGCTACTATTGCAGCCTTGTTTGTCGGGTTGGGGGGGTCAGCGGGCAGTTTAGTAGATGAGTTAGAGGTTTGCATGGATGATGTCGGGTGGTGAAGGTCGGTGGGTAGTTTAGTAGATGAGTCGGAGGTTCGCATGGATGCGGTCGATACAGGAGGAGTCGTTGTTACAGAGGAGACTAGGGTTGAAGTTGAGCTTGAATTCATAGTCGACGTTTTGGTTGCGCATCTCGAGGAGGTTGGGCCCGATGGGGTTAAACAGGAAGGCCTAGGACCCGAAGGCCCGATGCTCGATGAAGTTGGACGAGTGGGTAAGCCTGGAAAAATAGTTGACTGAGTTAGCGGAGCTGTCCGAGTGGATGCGGGGGGTACTTATACCTCTGCTTGCTGAAGTGCTAGCACCAGCACGACTAGGCGCAGATGAGGTAGTGGACTGGGAAGTGGATCGGGATGCGGTCGAGGAAGGATTAGGAGTTGTAAACGAGCGTGTCCTGCGTGCCACGCCCCGGCCTGTGGCAGTTGATATAAAGGGCGGGCATTCGACCCCCAAGGCTAGGAAACCGGTTATCACATCCGCAATTGGGCAAATCTGAGCGCAAGTCCATATCTCCGTTATACTCAGTGCTGTCCTGAACCGCGAGCACACACAATTTGCCCCCAGACCAGGACATGTCGTGATAAAACACCTGTGAAAACATCTGCTCTTTGCCAAAGACCCCAGCGTTTGTCCTCCAACCACCAAAATATAATAACTCAGTATCAGTGTCGTAGTCCATAAAGGCCTGAAGAAGTATCTGTATAATATCATTGTTGCCCCGATGGCGGGGGGATGGGAGGAGGAGAGGGGAAGGGATGTCAAAGAAAGGCACCTCGCAGAGGGTTCATAAGAGAGTGTGAAGTTTGAACAAAGGAGAAGAGTAAGAAATGAAAATAAGAGGCACAGCCTAGGGCCGTTGCAAGCTGGGGTGTATATAGCCAAAGTGCGGTGGTACGTTGCCTAATAGTTGGCTCAGGTACCCATATCTTGGGCATAAGACTCCTTTCGCCTGCCAATCCGCATTGATACTTCCGGCATAAGCCACCCTTGTCTATGGCGAAAACAATCATCATGCTGAGCCTCCTCCTCCTCCCACTCGCCTTTTCCTCTTTGCCTGCAATTCCCTTGCCCGGAGATGGCAAAGGTGGGAAGGTGGAGGGGGGTGTGGCAGGTATGGTAGATGTGATGGGTGTGGTGGGTGATGGATGATGCGTGGCATGGGTGATGGCGGGTAGAGCTTAGAACGTCTTACATCCAGAGCAGCAAATAAGAGAAGAAAAAGAAAAATAGAGAGCGAGATCAAGACAGAGAGAGACCATTGCAGTCCAAACCATGGCTATAGAGAACAGTAATACCGGTTCCGGGAGTTGAGTTTGGTTTGGTGGAAAAAAAGAATTTCGATCTGACATCGGACAACCCCTGGAAGGGTTGGAGATTGGTAGGATATTCCCAAAACCGGTACATAAGCGCCCATCTAGTCCTTCTGGCTCAAACGCACTCCCTCGAACGGTACTCTGGACTGACGTTGCACTGAAAGGGAGCCCTCTAGAATCTGAGAAAAAAAAGATTAAAAAAATAATCTCTTGTCGCCCCGCACCCGTTCCTATTTAGACTCGGTGGGGGTGGGAATTGCTAGTAGCTTCTTGTGTCTTTTGGTTTTTCTTCCCCACCTCCCTCTGTAATTCTCTACATCACCAGGCGGAAGCAGACACTTCCGAGAGAGTCTCAGCACCAAAACGGTAGCCTGTATCGCCACACCTGCAGTGTCAAAAAACTCAGACGAAAAGAAGAAAACAAAAGAGTAGCCATACCATCTCACCACTTATCCATAATCACCAAACCTGAGCCCATCCTAACCCCTCGCCATCCTCGAATAGAGAGAAAAAGTAGGCGGATCAGGGAGACCTTTCATTTAGAGTATAGAATGGGCACATATGATCTGCGGCAGGTTTATGTGCCCATTACTCCTTATTTCCCTTCTTTGATTCATTCACTCCAAACTCGGCCAACTCACAAAACCGCCTGGTGAACAAATGGCAATAAAAAAAACTTCAAACAATCGGGATCCTCCCCCTAACCACAAATCTGTGATAAAACCTACACATATTGACGAAAAGTAAAGGATGCAGTCTCACATGAAGCAGACGACTCATTCAAGCCAGCCCTTCATATAGCATACAACTATCGGTGAGTAACATGACGGTTTGCATTTCCCCATCCTCCCAATCATAATTTCCAGTACGTCTATGCCACTGCACTCACGCAAATACTGTTATATCATACATGCCGATTCGTTTTCGACACACCTCCAAAGATCTCTAAAAAGGTACCGCATTTAGTGCAGTGTGGCTTGAATCCCCGGCCTTGGCAGCCTATCCCCTTGTCCGTGCCCGAACCCCACGACCAAGGTGAAGTCTGGGTGGACCGCTCACGGCCCTTGATTCCATCTTGCGACAGCTCCAAGCCTCTAATTCCGACAGATTTCCTTTACATCTTTCATATCATAGTGTCGCACCGTCCAGCTCGAGTGCGAGGCCCTGAGTGGATAATACAAGCTTAAACTAGCCTTCCCGCTCCCGCTCCCGCGAATGAACGCTAATACCAGCTTGTAATCATAAAACATTCAGCATAACTCATGTATTGGACGCCGCAAAGCGCTGCGCAATCCAGAAACAACGTCAGAAAACTTAAACCCCCTCGCTACATAGCCGCAACAAGCAAGTCCGCGATACCATCTACCGGCAACGGAGATACCAATAAAAGGTTTCAGCCAGAAACGCCAATCGGCAGCGGTGCTGCCAGCCCAAGATCCAGCTCAAGGCACTGCTAACCTTTGGAGAGCACTTAGCACTCCTCACCTAACCTCGAAGCAGAAGTGCTCCAGCCCCCGCCAAGGCTCCTTGACCTGTCGAGAGAAAAAGAGGTTTGCAGCCTATCCGCTGCGGATGTGAAGCCAAAAAAAAAGGGGCGTCTAAACTTAACCCCCTCCCTTAGGGTACTTGGTGTTTTAGGCACAAGAAGAGCCGCCTTGATCAACACTCCTTGCCTGACAGGGGGGCGGGTAAGGAAAAAACACCTCGGTAAATAAAATAAAATTTAATAATAAAAAATACCTACCAGGCGCTTGAAAAAGGGCGAACCGGTCCGACGAGTACTATACCTTAGCGGAAAGAAACTCGTATCCTTTAGATTTCATCGAAAAGCCATAATCCGAGAAGTATTTTATGTTTTAGAAAATATTGTTAGGGAGGCCAGTCCCCCATGGATGGAGATGGTATGCTGCCTATTAGCTGGAAGTTGGTTTATTCTCCGACGAGTAGTTTAACTCCCCGCCCTTCTCTCCGCTGGTAAAAGGGTAGGAGCATTTCTCGAAGAAAAAAAACCTGAATTTGTCACTTCTTCCCCTCCCCACACAAAATAACAACTCCCCTTTTCCCCTCTATTGTAGACCCAAAAAAGGTGTAATAATTGCTCGAACCAAGCAACCCATCCGGAAAAATAGAAATCCCGAGAGCTGAGTTGAATGATCTCATCCCTCGGCTGCCATCCTAGCGAAGCGAGAAAAATAAGATTCTAGAATACCAAACAGAGTCCAAAAATAGAGTCAGGTTGGTAACACAGACAAACAAAGTGCTTGTGGCGTTAAAAAAGATGCATCCTGTTGAGGACTTGGTGTGGTAGTGTAAGCCTGAGATAGAGACCAGTCCCTGGAAGTGGAGGAGGGGAGCGAGGCGCTATTGGAGTAATCAACCTTATGACAGGTGGGCTGGCATCAGTACTCGAGTACTCGTACCGTACAGCACCGGTGCCTGACCCGCTGCACAATCCCCTCAGCCGATTATTATTTTTGCCTACGAGGCTCTGTGGAGCAGGTCACCATCAGCCACCCGGCCATAAGCTTAATTCCACGTTAGCCATCACTACCGCATCCACTGATGAAATTCGCTGACCCCGTCCCAGGATGTGTTATTTCCAGTCCAGTTAGAGAGCGGAATTAGGTTTCAGATGGCATTTCTCATCGGCCACTTCAGACCAACTTGAACTAGCGAACCATAATCCATTGTTTAGGCCAAAATCTAGAGCAATACGATATCCTACTGGGCCGGAAATAACACATCCTGGGACGGGGTTAGCGAATTTCATCAGTGGATACGGTACTATCATACCGAATAATTTTCTTGCGGGGAGATACAATAGTGGTTGTGCGGTACTCATTAGAATAGCACAAATCTATTGTTACGCCTGCGTAGCCACTTGCCTTGTCAATGCGGTACTCCAGGACTGCCACGCCATCACCACCAGTTCTCTTGTAACGAATTCCTAAGTATCTCCAGGAGGAGTCTATTAGGGTCTAAATTCCCAATGCCTTAGCGGAGAGTGACTCGAGTTGATCTAGATGGAAGAGTCGAGGTCAGTGGGTTTGGAGGGAGTACTGGGGAGGTGAGTTGCAAGGACCCCACAAGCCCACGAGTGACTCGACCGCGAGGTTTCAACATTTCTTCCCAAGGGGTATCACTGTATCACATGCAGATCAGATAGATCAGACCATGCCGCCTCACCGCACAACAGGATCTGAGAAAGGGACGAGAATCTTAAGAGTCTCGAGTGAGCCTCGTAATGCTAGACAAGTCGGGAGACTGATCGCCAGTTGAGTTACCGTAGATCACCACAGTGACCACCCCTCATGCTAGTTCCCCAATCCACGTTCGTCGGGCACTTCCAACCCTCGACGTCCCAGATTTTCCCCTGCAAACAAGCGTAATCCTTCCCACTCCGCCCCTCCCGCACTTCCCCCTATCTCAGGCGACAAACGACTTCTCCACTAATCCTCTCAGATCTCCCGTAGCCAAAAGAAGAAAAGAAAAGAAAGAAAGAAAAAGCGGACGGGCAGGAGAACAAAGCGAATTCAAGCTTCGCACCAGCGTCTCCTGGACGTTGTAGAATGCGGGGAGATGGAGTGAGAGTTGCCTTTCTTTCACGGCAGTGTTTCTGGTATCCGACGATAAAGTTCAGTACCGCGCCGGAGCCCAAACGTTTTGCCTCAGGCTTTGATTGCCGCAGTACTCGAGCACCAGAACGGAGAATTCGGATTTCGAGACGCCTTGTGTAATTTTCACTATATCGCTATCTTCCCCCTAGCGCCGGCGCCGATTAGTCGCAATGGGTTGAACTTCTCAAGAAATGTATCGTACCTGTAAGTGCAGCACCGCGGCTACGTACGAGTATTGTATCTGACTCGATTTGACGTAGCACAGTGCTAAAGCCTACCAGTATCAACTTGGACAGGAGAAACCTGTCTCAGGACGTCTAAGCTTACAATCCCTACCAGGACAGGAGAAAATACCAACAAAATAAAACAACGCGATACTTACAAGTAAAAGGGAAACTTTGACGTCCTAAGACAAATTTCTCTTCCTCAAGTTAATACCTTGCTCTATATATATTAGTACGACTCCATTACCACCAATATAATTACCCCAATAAAAGGGGGGTAGGCCAATTCCAAAAGTCCGGTATTCATTCGTCAGCCAGATGAACGAAATTCCGTCTTTGTTTTTTCTCCCCCTCCTCTTGGCATTCACCCTATCTAAAAGGGTTACAGTATTGTGAAAATTTTCACGACACAACTCCTTCAAGTCCGATATCCAGCGAGGGCCGAGGCAAGTCACACCCTCCCCTCTCGCCTCCAACTCCCCCATCTCGGCGCTGACGGAGCTCGACAGCGGTACCGAGTCGACCGGCCAAGCTATTATCGGCAAAAAAAAAAGGTCCAGATTCGCACGAGAAGGGTCTGGCTAAATACTGTCTGATGAATATTTCAGAAGGGGGAGCTGGGGGCATAGAAAAGGCTTTGTTTTTCAGAGCCGTTCCGGGGTGCGATGTGGCAAGAAGCGACCAAGAAGCCGTCTTTGACAACAAGACCCGTCACTTTCGGGGGGGCTGAGGAGTTTGGGAAACAAGTCCCCGAGTATTAAGACACTGCGACTCAATATATAACCTCAGATTTTAAGTAAAATCCTTGTTCCATTGATACCCCAGGCTTACCACTCTTGGGGGTGTCCAAGCCATTCTCACCAGGGGTACAGTACTAGTACATGTTCCTGGTATTAGAAGAACTTCACACTCTAGGCCTATCCTTGGTATGAGAGCCTTAAGGGGAATGGGGTACGAATGGGGTACCTTTGGCTTTACCACCCAAGTTTTGATCCCACCAGCTACGGGGTAGTTACAAAAGCCTTTAGCATCAGCCATCTCCTGGCGCCCCATCACCACGATCGCTAGAATGTCCCGCCTTGGATTCTAGCTATTATGGAGTCTCACCATGCCGGCTCAGCACAGCTCAAACAGGAGATCTGTAATTCACGAACCCCGAACAGGGGAAATGAATTGCGATACAAGTACCGGCTCTAGAGGTAGCTTACGAGATAGTCTAGTCGTTCGGAGACAGTTGGTGCGGAGTAGGGTTCGACAGAACAAAAAAGATACAAGCACTGATGTTGAAAAGGGCTCCAACCCGATAGCATCCTGCTTTTAGAACTGTTCATGGATCTTTTCAAACCGGTGGCGAAAATACATAGCAAATCAAGAAGCCTCACCAAGTGCGGCGATCAACTCCTCGGATCATTGTACCCTCCACATCCAGATCCGAACAGGCGAGGCCCCCCTACCTATCCACCGTTTTGTCGGCTCGAATCTGCCTTAGCGGAATACCCCCTTCCCGTATTGCCCATACAGGCCGCCTCTACGTTAACCATGATATCATAGGTATAGTAATATCCAATCCCCCACTAGGAGTTCCCGGCCCGACGGGGACGAGGGTGCCCCGATCGTTTCTGGCCGACCCCCGTGACCTGGCCTCTGAATCTGCATTTACGACACCTATCCCACAACGCTTATTCCCTAGTCCACCCAGTGCCACAAAATGCTGAAATTGGGCTTTTTCGGATATGCACTTTCTGCGTTATTAGAGTACGACAAGGCCGCTCATTCTCCCTTAGCACCGGTTTCCTACTCCCCGGGTTAGGCTTACCCCATTTGACTCCTCCCTCATGTCACCGCTCAATCAATCGACCAAATATGCAATTCTGTTCTCATTTGTTTTTTCTTGTCCCCCATATTGTTTTCTTTGACTCCTTCTCCGTTGCCGATATATGTTGCTGTTTCACCGGATAAATAGTGGACCTTCCCGGCCCTCTGAGATACAATGGAAGTTCTTAGCATCTCTCGCACGCACATGTCTCCGGTATATATCCTGGCCATTGGACCGTTTTTCAACGCAAAAGAGAAATCCATCACCGAGTGATAATCCATGATCACAAAATCAGGAATCACATTTTGTTGCGAATTGTTGTATTAAGAGAAGGAGAAAAGGAGAGAAGAAACGAAAGAAAGCAGTGAACTATGTAGAGGAGCAAACACTGGGAATACATACGCAGCATCTGGGAACTGCTGGGAACAAGAGGGGACAACATCACATAGCACAAGGTTCAAGCGTATACATGGAACAACGTAAGAAATTGGGAGAGCACCTCCCGAGGTCTATTGTAACACATTGCCCACCAGTCATTGGTGGGAGCTGGCTTATGCAAGCAACCCGCATCGCCCCCCCTCAAAGGGGAAAGAAACAACGAACAAAAAAGAAACCATACCGAAGTAGTCTACTCGTACAGTAGTACAGATTACGGTAACCTAAGACTAAGTTAGCGCTCAGAAAAGAGGGCCCAAATGTCTCAGAGTTCGTCGAATACGATACGATACGCCAGTAACGAACGAGATTCACGTGCTAAACCGGCGTCTCCGAACGAGCTTTGGCCTGGCTTCCCGATAGACCATCAACCCAAGATTTATGGAAAACGTCGTAACCACAGAAACAGCAATAAATCAGGAAAGGCAAAACCAGGTAAGTACTGTACAAGTACTTGGGTGTGAGGGTAAGTGACAGGAAAAAAAGTAGTGTTGCACCAACCACTTTTTTTCCGATCACTTTTTTGCTCCATGCTAGTACAGTACGAGTAGTACCCCCACTTGGCATTTTTTGTAAGGATCGCCAGCACTCCTACTTGTACTTGTACCACCCACTTGCGAGTGGTAGGTAGGGGTTGTAGTCGGTATCCTTGCAAAAAATACCAAGATGTAAACAATGGCCAAGGCAAAAATCTAAACTGCAATAAGTATGGCAGCGGCTATTTCCGCCCACAAATCATCGAATATCATACCACAACAATTTAGGACTAGCCAGGTCTTAGGCTGTCTTCCTCTTGTCTTTAGGTTATCTTGGCATCTTGGCATCATGTCCCCGGGCTGGAGCTCTGAAATTTTCGGGAGGTTCACATGAAGTCTGTCCTGTCATCCTCGGGGGTGACGAGCAGGTTAGTGATGGAGCGGACGGGGGTTCCAATCCCCCGTGCTCATCACTTTCAGAGGCAAAAAAGGTATGATTCTAGGCAGGGTGAAAAGCTTTGACGTCTCGAACGTCTGTCCATCCCATCACTAACCTCCACCCCCCCCCGAGTACTTGGAATTTTTGGTAGGGGTTATATTTCCTGCTGGATCCCTCTACTCGCGGTGTCGAAGCGTTTTTAAAAAAGACTGCTATTGCATACCACCCAAGTTTGGCCTTTTTGCTAGGATCTCCGCAGTATGCAATAGCAGTCTTTTTTAAAAACGCT
>Ga0307509_10000681_pt1 | contig 57999 bp, 55 predicted proteins | sample 10_EM_MG_FD_202245 | JGI IMG/M metagenome (GOLD analysis project Ga0307509, IMG submission 202245) | Populus trichocarpa ectomycorrhiza microbial communities from riparian zone in the Pacific Northwest, United States - 10_EM | ecosystem: Host-associated > Plants > Roots > Unclassified | place...
ATTATGTATGATATGACCAAGCCAGGTGCATATAATAATGCATAAACAACCGTAAAAGCCCGAACACCAGATAAGAAACACATATGAAAAAACCCTAATCGTTATCATGAAATATTAATGAAATATATGCAATTGTATCTTAGCTGTAGTAATGTCCGCTGTGTACAGGTGAAAACTGGGAACATATACCAAGTAGAGAAATATACGATATTATCAAGGAGAATATACATATGAAACGAATCAAAGGAAAAATTCAACAATATGGGCAGAACACCCCTCTGGTATGCTGCTGTGCACGGACATGAGGAAGTGGTGAAGATACTAGTAGATCGGGTAGAAGTGAACCCAGACAAGCCAGATAATTCAGGTCAAACACCACTCGCTCGTGCCGCTTGCGGTGGACATGAGGGAGTGGTGAAAATCCTACTCCGGCGGAACGACGTCAACCCGGATAAGCCATGCAATATGGGCAGAAGACCGCTCTCGTATGCCGCTCGGTATGGACATGAAGGACTTGTCAAAATACTGCTCCAGCTAGAACACGTCAGCCCTGACGAGTCAGATGATCGGGACGGAACACCCCTTTTGTATGCTTCTGCGGGCGGACATGAGGAAGTGGTGAAAATACTACTCGAGCGGGGAGAAGTCAACCTCAACAAACTCGACTGGCTGGGCAGGACACCGCTCTGGCATGCCGCTGGCGGTGGACATGTGGGAGTGGTGAAAATACTACTTGCGCATGAAGAAACTAGCCCCGACAAGCCAGATAACCACGGAATAACACCTCTCGGGGATGCGGCTGGGGGTGGACATGAGGAAATCGTCAAAATGCTACTTGCGCGGGACGAGGTTAACCCAGACAAGCCAGATAATTTAGGTCGAACACCGCTCCAGAGTGCCGCTTGGGGTGGACATGAGGGAGTGGTGAAAATTCTTCTTGGGCGGGAAGAGGTCAATCCTAACAATGTCGATTGCGAGGGAGGGACGCCCCTCTCTGGTGCCATCGCGGGGGAACATGGCGGGGTGGTTAAAATACTAAGCGAGCTAAGAGAGGCTGCTAATCTCAAGAACTCAAATTGCCGCTGCCAAACACTCCTCGTTCCGGCGGCTGGGGATGGCCATTAGAGGGTATAACCTCACTAACCGATAACCCCGTTTGCGCTGCCTGTATCCAGGAAACACCGCTTCATGAAAACCACTGTTATTGTTTCTTTTTTCCGAACCCGCCGGTTGTTCAACCACCTCTGTACCTCATCCCCAGTGGGCGAAGGGCATCCTATGAAAAGGGGAAGCTGGATTCATCTTATTACACCTTGCTGAAGCACCCTGTCTATCGCTGTCCTGAATGGTTCATGCCTTTTGTTGTTATGAGATCTGGATAATAGGAGAACGGACGGCTAGATGAAGAAGGACAAAGAAGTCAAGGAGGAAGTGTGTATATATTGTTCGGAGGCGTGCCTTTTCCGTTTATCCTTGGAATTACGGCCTGACAGAGGGTTTATATACAAAATAAAGAGACCTTTTCCAACTTACGAAGATGCAGGAAACAAACCGGTGATGGTACCGGAACAATGGAGTTCCGGTTCCTTGTGCGCTCAGAATCCCGATTCTTCCTCCGCTATCCTTCCCGATCCTTGTCGGTCATTCCTCCGAATTCTCAACACCATGTACCAAACTGGCATACTCGTTCCTCCTCTCAAGTTTATAATGCATGACAAAGGAAACTACTAACAAGCAACGGACTAGATAGGTAGGAGACAAGCGAAAAGGTTCATCAATACTGAGTGATCGCGGGTGAACTTTAACACGTTTGGCCAACAAAGTAGAGTAGTGTCCGCTGGTTGTGGTCAAACTGTTTTCTCACAGCAACAAGCTTTCGTTCATATCATACATTGTAGTTTTTCTTTCTTTTTTCTATTGTTCACCCTACTATAATTTCCTACTGCTGATGATTTTTTCTTCTTTAATCCCCCCCCATTTGGCTCACATACTTGCTCGAAATATAGATATATTGAATATTGAATTTTTTTTTTAAAAAAAGAATAACGGCCAGTTTACCTACAAATAGCCGTCTAGCAACCTGAGACTGTGCCGACAATACAGGAAGGGTACAAGGTGAAGTGTTTTAGGCAGAATGGATGGGTGCATGTTTACTCAATATACTTGTCTACTATAGCTTAGTGTGGAATGTTTGACTGACCAAAGTAAGGAGTGTAAAACCATGCAGCATTCAACTGTTGAGAGTGACCGGCTACTGAGATATCGGACCGACCTACAATGCCTCCCCAGGACTGGAAAAAATGAGAATTGTGTCATTGAACTTGCCCGGGATTATGGGAAACTGAATCACCGATTGTGAGGGGAAGACAGAGCTGATTGGTAATTATTTTTGTGGTCGTGGGCATGACGGATGGGAGGCATTTGTGGTGGTCAGGATAGACGGAGGTGGTAGAATTACCAGTTGAGCAGCATCCTGTTTTGACTGCCAAGCAAACCAAAATATAGGAAGGTGGAAAATTTGGTAATCAGTTTTGCCGCGGCTATCGGATTTGAATGTCGGCGGAGACAACGGGCCGTCTAGTTTTACCATCAGAATGTCAAGAACTAGAGGGTTAGGTAAAAACGGGCCCTTAGGCACTCTCTCTATTGTGTGATTTGGTGTTTCAGTTGCTGTGGAAACGAGGCCCTTTATTTATCTCATGGGGGCCCAAGTGGAGGTATTCGAGTACGGTACTCGAGTCGCCGTATATCAAAATTAGGCTACGTTCGGTGTATTGGGATTCTTATTCTTTCTACGTCTGCGAGCGTGTCCGATATATACACAAACTTGACTTTACAGGAAGAACTCTTACTCTCCACCATTTTCTCCTATCTTTGTCCCATCCACACAACCTCTCAGACGTTTCCCGAAACTCATATTCCCCAATCCCATCCTTGCCGTTTCATCCACTTATACCTTTTTTCCTCATCTTTCGCAAACCTTTTCACTTCTCATATGATACATCCGCCAGTTTCCTAACCGTACCGGACCGTTCCGACTCCTCGTAAAACCTTAATCGCTAACCTCCTGTCTCCGCTAGTGCCCAATCCTAAACCGTGCTAATCATTCCGCCTTCGTCTAACCCTTCAACCAAACATACTAACACTGTCTTCAAACAAACTTCTTCCCAGCCATGTGCCATCGGTGCCGTGATGTCGGAGATATGGAACCTTCGTGAATTTTCAACACCGTAGCCTTTGATGTTCAGATCTTTATGAGCTAGATCAAAAGCACAGTGTTCTTCCGTGGATTTCATTGTCTAAAACATCCGAGGATGCGAGTTTAGCCCTCGCATAGTAACTGTATCAATGACGTTAGCCCCACGCATTCGGGGTGGCTTGAGTGGGATTTCCTTTAGTATCATACAATGTGGCCTCTACAAAGTTGCTTTGAAACTGTTAGTTCTATTAGCTTTACGATATGTTGAGGTACGGCTACCCATTCAGGTCATGTCTATGGGTTAGCTTAGAGCCGGCATACTGTGTTTGGGTTAGGTCTATCATTGGTTGTGCGGGTGGGCTTGGCATGGGCGTTCCCTTTAAGTAGTCTTCTCTCTTATGCGACTAGTCATTAACGAACATCTCACCCCACACATCCCAACAAAAACAGGCACACCCCCGTGATTGTCCAGCATCTAGAGATATTACCAGGTGGCCATACTAAATAACCCCTACACTTCAACAGCGCAAGAGACAGTCAAAAATGGATCTATATACCACTAGTGGTTACCGTAACGACTATTATGATACGAGACATTTTTATTCTGAGCCGAAAGACTCTGGTGTCCCCGATGATCGATCTCAAATCCTGACATGGCTATCACCCCTTGAGCCAAAGATACAACATCGGGGGATTCAGGACCGCCGCGTTAATGATGTCGGGGGATGGCTATTACAAACGGAGGAATTTAAGAGATGGTGCGAACTAGATGGGGAAAGTGAAAGCGTTAATCGGGTGTTATTTTGCTATGGGAATCCGGGTGTCGGGAAGACATTTATCAGGTAACTCGGATTAGTTTCCATGGGGAGAGGGAGCGGGTCTTGTGCTAACATGCTGCAATTACAGTTCACTAGTAGTAGACTGGTTGAGCGATAATAGCACAGGACAAAACACGGCAGTAACGTCCTTCTTCTTTGATTTTGGGGCAGGAAAGGATCAGTCTGCGACCAGTGTGCTAGGTTCCTTGCTGTGGCAGGTGGTTAACGGAATGGAAAGGATTCAGGGAAGAATATCGCGGGCTTTGCGTGAGCAGAGAAGACTTGTTGGCGGGCGATGGCTGCAACTAGGAAGTATTGTGAAGATGCTGCAGGCAATCACATCCTCACACCCCACTTTTATATGCATCGATGGAGTGGACGAATGCGAGGGATTGCAACGAGTCGAGCTCCTTGATTCACTTCAAGCAATCCTGAAGAAGTCCTCACGCACCAGGATATTTCTGACCGGAAGGCCCCATATCCGAGCTCAGGTCGAAAAAGGTCTTTCCCACCATATGGTAAGTGTATCTATCAGTCCCACCAAGGATGATATCATCAAGTACCTCCGTACTAGGCTGGGCAAAGACGAAAGATCAGATGCCATGGATGAGAGTCTCGAGGCGGGCATCTTGGGGGGGGTTCCCCAACATATATCAGAAATGTGGGTAGAGGAATAGTAGACGGGATCCCATGCCACATCACTTGCTAATGGATTTATTTAGATTCCTACTGGCTTCCTTAAACATCGACGGAATCTTGCAAGAACCGACAATACATGGGAGACGAGAAATGCTTAGTAAGATCACAGATGGATTAGATTTAGGGGACGCCTACTGTGCGACTATCGGACGAATAAAGGCGCAGGGTGGGAATCGGTCGAGACTCGGGATCGGAGCATTGATGTGGATAAGTTATGCGGAAAGGCGGTTGACAGTGCAGGAACTCTGCCACGCCCTAGAAGTCCATGTGGGCCACACAAAGTTCAATGTGGACAACATTCCTTCAGTAACTACATTAGTGGTCTGCTGTCAAGGGCTTATTGTTGTTGACCAGGAGACATCAACCGTGCGACTGATCCACTCTACACTCCAGAGATATCTTTCCTCCAATCCCGAGATTTTCGGTCAACCTCACGCGGATATGGCAGAGATCTGCTTGACCTATCTCAATTCCAAACACGTCAGCGCCATGCCAGCCGATACCTCTTCCACCGTCGCTGACACATCCTTCCTAAAATATTGTTCAATATACTGGGGTGTCCACGCGAAAAAGGGACTCTCGGCGCACGCAAAATCACTTGCGCTTGAGCTATTTCGGGAATATGATACCCACCCATCCACAAAGTTGCTTTTAGAACAGGTACAGCATCTGCGTTGGGATATTAGTAGGGGTTCCGATGAAGGATTTCGGTTCAGTGGACTGCACTGCGCATCATCTTTTGGAATTGTTGATCTTGTTGCGGCCCTGATAGGGATGGAGTGTTATGATATTAACGAAGGTGACTTCGCTGGGCATACACCACTGATATGGGCAGCCTATAACGCACATGGTGAAGTGGTAAAGATGTTACTTGACTTAGGGGGGGTCAAACCCGATGAGCCAAATATGTGGGACAATACGCCCCTCTCGTACGCAGCTGCCGGAGGACATGAAGAGGTTGTGAAAATACTACTTGGAAGGGAAGAAGTCAACCCCGAAAAGCCAAATAATTGCGGTAAAACACCTCTCTCGTACGCCGCTTGTGGTGGACATGAGGGAGTGGTGAAAATCCTACTCCGGCGGGAAGGGGTGAACCCGGATAAGCCATGCGATATGGGCAGAACACCGCTCTTGTATGCCGCTAAGAATGGGCATGAGGAAGTGGTGAAAATCCTACTCCAGAGGGAGCAGGTCAACCCTGATAAGCCAGATCGTCATAACACAACACCCCTCCTGTATGCTGCTATGGAAGGACATGAGGAAGTTGTGGAAATACTGCTTGGTTGCGAAGATGTCAACCCGGAGAGGCCAGACGGGATTGGCAGAACACCGCTCTCGGAGGCTGCTCGGTATGGACATGAGGGAGTGGTGGAAATCCTACTCCGGCGGCAAGAGGTGAACCCGGATAAGCCATGCGATATGGGCAGAACACCCCTCTGGTATGCTGCTGTGCACGGACATGAGGAAGTGGTGAAGATACTAGTAGATCGGGTAGAAGTGAACCCAGACAAGCCAGATAATTCAGGTCAAACACCACTCGCGCGTGCCGCTTGCGGTGGACATGAGGGAGTGGTGAAAATCCTACTCCGGCTGAACGACGTCAACCCGGATAAGCCATGCAATATGGGCAGAAGACCGCTCTCGTATGCCGCTCGGTATGGACATGAAGGAATTGTCAAAATACTGCTCCAGCTCCAACAGGTCAGCCCTGACGAGTCAGATGATCGGGATGGAACACCCCTCTTGTATGCTGCTGCGCACGGGCATGAGGAAGTGGTGAATATATTACTAGAGCGGGGAGAAGTCAACCCCGACAAGCCAGATGATTTGGGCCAAACACCTCTCTCGCGTGCCGCTTACGGTGGACATCAGGGAGTGGTGAAAATCCTACTCGAGCGGGAAGACGTCAACCCGGATAAGCCATGCGATACGGGTCAAACACCCCTCTGGTATGCTGCTGCGCTCGGACGTGAGGAAGTGGTGAAGATACTACTAGATCAGGAAGAAGTCAACCCAGACGAGCCAGACAATTTCGGTCACACACCGCTCCAGAGTGCCGCTTGGGGTGGACATGAGGGAGTGGTGAAAATTCTCCTTCGGCGGGAAGAGGTCAATCCTCACAATGTCGATTGCGACGGGGGGACGCCCCTCTCCCGTGCCATCGCGGAGGAACATGAGGGGGTGGTTAAAATACTAAGCGAGCTAAGAGAGGCCGCTAACCTCAAGAACTCAAATTGCCGGTGCCAAAAACTACTCGTTTCGGTGGCTGGGCATGACCATTAGAGGGTATAGCCTCATTAACACATAACCCCGTTCGCGCTGCCTGAACCCAGGAAACACCCCTTCATGAAAACCACTGTTATTGTTTCTTTTTTCCGAACCCGCCAGTTGTTGAATCACCTCTCTACCCAATCCCCCTTGGGCGAAGGATCCTATGAGAAAGGGAAACTGGATTCATCTTATCACACCTTGCTGAAACACCCTGTCTACTGCTGTCCTGTCTGTTCTATGCTTTTTACTCACAAAGTACATTAGTGTCCCCTCGTTGTCAAACTGTTTTCTCACAGCAACAAGGTTTGGCTTATGTATTGTAGTTTTTCTCTCTCTATCATACATCCAACCGTTACTTCCTACGGCTGATTATTTTTTTCTCCCTCCATAGCTTCCCCTTAGGCTCACCTACTTGCCCGAAATATAGATATATTGGATATTGTGTTTGCTTTTTTTTTTAAAAAAAATTGGCATCTGGGCGGTCTACTTACAACGGGAGCATTCCCGAGGGGGATCGTTTAACAAAATTCCATTCTTGAGGCGACCTGTATTATTATTCTTTTTCTCAGATAGCATCCCCCTTTGGAATCGTGACGTAATTATGATTTCTTTAGCCGAGTGATATTTCATGAGGTGGATTACATCTCCCATACGCACATACGTACACACCAGATCAATACTAAGGGGTTAGGTAATGAAAGGTATGTGGAAGAATAATAAGCGGTGTTTACCTGGCCGTGCTTATACCTGTTGTGCGTGATAAATTTGCGATCTAGTTTTGTAAAAGAAGGGAAGATGGCCACGGTTTTTTTGCCAAGTTTAGCTAAAAATCAAGTATTGCTCTTGGTTATGTAAAACGGTGATTTTTATTGTGGTGGAATGCCAGTGGTGTAGTTCTGGCTACTAACCGGTTTTAGCTACTTGCTTATGGGGGCATATATGAAGTGGAATCTACTGCTGAGCAGTAGAGTTCAACACATTGTGCGTCTTCTTATTTTCTATAATATATAAACGTCGTTGCCGTTTTTATGGGAGAGGTGAGAGACAGGAGAAAGAGGAGGGCATGCAGTTATCCCCAGTTGTGGGTTAAGTTACATGATATTAGTTCTTGGTGCACTTCTTTTATGCTGTCTTGGCGACAGAGTAGGAAACCAATAGATTCACTCAGCTACTGCACCTACAAAGGAGTTAGGTCCGAAATGAATACACAGTGGGTCCTGGAAAGATTTAGTGTAAAACCCATCCAAGTTAAGCATCGAATTCTTGGAAATCAAGAGAAATTCCAAACCGGGGGATGGATCATCTCCGAGTCAACCACCATCGCATACTGTTCGAGAAAGAAATCATAATTCTAATAAACCTAAGGGGCCAGCAGAGCCTAGCTCCAGAAGCAAGTATGTAGAAAGCCAAACAAGCCCGAGTATAGTGAAAACTAGAATAATTGAGGCTGGAGCTTTGACGTTCCGACCCCCTACTCTGGAAGAAGTGATGTAAACACAGCGAAAGGGTTCCCTTTTGACCCTTTGTTTGGACGGAAAAGGAAGAAAAAGACAAGCCACAGACCTTGCTCGAAGAGGCAACTCCAACGTCCTGATTCTTAAAATTGAGGATGGATACCGATCGTGGATCCGGATACTTGTTTCAGCGAGAGACAATGAGGTGTATAAGGGGTGGGTTATATATTCTCTAACTTTCTTCTTCAACCATTGTCGGTGAGAGTGATCCTTAAGTACAAAAACAAGAACTACTCTTCTTCTTGGAGTATTCCGAACAAGATCATGCAATCCACTACATCTCACGCAATCCCCCTGACTCGGCAGGCAGCTAAGGACACGGAACGAGATTGGATTGTGACTTAAGACCCCTCTGGGGCAGCGGAATCCCGAGATATCTGTCTTCAGCTGGGGCCACAAACCCGATGAAGTGCAACGGCGTTTTTAGAGGGTACGGATAGGACTGCCAGCAATTCTAAGGTAAGGGATGGCCGGGGGAGATCTTGGACAACTGGCACCAGATGAGTGATATTTCGTGATTTCGAACATAGGTGTTTTTAATCCGAAATGTCATCGGGGAAGTGGAATAAATAGTTAGCCCTAGTGGAATCGCCAAGTCTAGTTTGTGGATACATCTCCTGATCGGGAGTGAATCTGCGGGTTTTATCTGCTGCTCTTCTGTTAATGACAAACACCGCTCTCGCTTGTTGCTGCTGGGAATCAGCATTAGGAGACAGTAAAAAAATGCTCCTCAGGCTGGGAGCGGTCAAACCCAGCTCACTGTCATAACTGTTAAAAGTCACCGGCGATCACTCTGCACAACCGGGGATGCGAGTGTTCTAGATACCTTTCCTATTTTTGTTAATTGTTAGCACTAGTCTCATTTGTCACTCATTATGAATCGCAGGGGAGGAGCAAGCATACCTGGTTTGTATGCTAGCTAGGAGTATTCGCATAAATGGCCGGTACTGCTCGGGGAGCATCGTGGAAGATGTATCGGGTAGGAGAGCGAGTGAGAGCGGAACAGTGTCCGGACTCGGACAGAGTTCCAGGAGACTCTGAGGGCGCTCAAGTCCTTTGTATTTACTATATAATCCCACCTCTCCGTACCTTAGATAGATAGACAAGCAACGAATGCAGAGTTCCTCCTCTACTGCACTTTCTTTCTCCCGCTCTCAGTCCAATATCCTCCGCAATCGGTACCTCATAACAACAATATTTAGGTATGGCCATAGGGAGAGGATAGAGCTGCTACAGCCTCGCAAAGTTGGAACTCACGGTTGGATTTTAGGCTTGGAGACACCACATTGTAGAAACTACTGTCATCTCGTTTCTTCTAGAGTAGGCCTTCCAAAGGTATCCTCGGATATGACCCCTTCCAGGTCAATGAAATCTCATGCGGCAGGAATGCTCCTACATACTGGTACTTCTGTCCGCTACCCAACCTGACTCAGCGAGGATTCATAATTTCCTGTTAGAAGAAAGGGTGGAGTCTGGTTGGTGCTGTCAGATAGTTTTATTATTACCACAAGGTTGTTAATCAATTGGGTGGGGGGGGGGAGAAGGCAGGGTAAAGGAAGCGCGGTTATCCTAGCCTCGCGTGGTGTTGGTTAGATGAGAACTAGTGAGGCGCGACACGATGGACTACAGCACTGGGGGGGGGGGTTGGATTCCTCGTTAGCGGAAATTCATTTAAGATAGGGTTATCCGTGATCAGTGGGAGTCATGATAACACAGAAGGCCTTTAGTTTTCGGATTCCGGGGGAGGGGTCGGAGGGACGGTGTTAAATCAAAACTTCTGAAAAAGGGTATTCAACGTGGGGTTTTCTTGCATGTCTTAGTAAGCAAAAGCAGCAGGAACTTTGAATCGGAGTTTCCGGCTTCAACTTCGTTGTCTGAATATTTAGTCCTCAGAGGCCAGGAAAGAAGGGACCCGTACTCGCAATGTTGAAGCATTGTTATAAAAGGACTCCGATTGCATACCACCTAGATCTGAGAGAAAAGGTAGGCAATAGCAGTCTTTTTTCTAAAACGCTTCTACGTCGTGAATAGTTTACTATTTTTTTTTTATTTGCTTCTTCGGCTGCATTTTTCCTCCTATTCCTCCTATTCTATATATTTATTTTCTTCCAATTATTATACCAGATACCTGATCCGTGCTCGGCATGCTCAGGTTATTGTCTCGTTTCTTGGAGAGTTTTCGGGGATGCTCTTAGGCTTTGGGAATGCGCTTGATAAATCTTCTGGAACGAAGTCGAAAGAGTCAGAGGGAAGAGGGAAAGAGCTGGATGATAGGAGATTGCCAACGGTGAGAGAAGTTATCCCTCATTTCTTAGCGCGGGGTGAGCAGGGGGGAGAGCGCGAGACACGATGACGAGCGAGAAAGGGTATAATTATCGATGGAAAGGTCTGGAGACGGCCTCGGTGTGATCTGTATATACCTTATTCCGTACTATTAGTTAGTTGAGAGAACAATACATAGAGAGAGAGCGAACATAGGTTCCCACTCCGACGTGGTGCGGTGGTGATTGTATTTTTGCTGTGTGAACCTCTTGCTGTTTGCTCGTTGCCATCATCAATCTGTGCAAAAGCAACTTGGTTTATGGAAGATCGTCAGGGAAATGGAGGAAAGTAGAAGCATGCTTCAGGCAATCGTCGATTTCTTCTCAATTTTCTTTTTTAAAAAAGTTGTTGGTATCATAGTGTTCAAGGTGTAAAAAAATATTGAATTTATGGAAACATTTGTGGGTCGCAATTTGAAAAGTTGGTAGTGGTATGATATGTTTTCCACGATTGGTGTGGTAAAAGTACCCGGGCTAGGTTAAGTGACACTTGACGGGGGCTTGAGGTTCCTTTTTGGAAGCTGGCCTACTCGTGTGGTGGCAGTGGGGCAGCAACCGCGGGAATGACGTAGTTTTCACTCATTCGGGGTGGCGTAACAAAGGCTTGCTGCCGCAACATGGTGGTTTCTATGGTACAAAGTTGTTTTGGCACAAGCACGGAACACTTTACACCATCAACCGACTTTACCCATCAAATCCTGATCAAGAGGGCAACCAATCGACTGTTGGACATGGCTCAATATACCATCAACGGTGGCAACAATTCCTTCAATATCACGAACTCTGTTGATAATGAGAGGAAAAACTGCCGAGTTGCCGATGATCGCTCCCGACTCCTAACTTGGCTATCCCCCTTGGAGCCAAGGTTACAGCATCGCGATATTCAGGAACGCCGTGTTGACGATGTTGGGACATGGGTTTTCGAAACTGAGGAATTTAAGAAGTGGTGTGGATTTGGTGAAGAGTGTGAAGGTTCTAAGCCGATTCTGTTTTTCTACGGAGATCCAGGGGTCGGCAAGACATTTATTAGGTAAGAAGGATTATTATTGACCTGGGAGAGAAGAAGATAAGGCTATGCTAACAAGTTGGGAGCACAGTTCGCTAGTAGTAGACCGGTTGGGCGATCAGGCCAGAGGAGAAAATACTGCCGTTACATGCTTCTATTTTGACTGGGCAGCCAGGGGGGAGCAGTCCGCAACCAGTATGCTAGGTTCCTTGCTAAGACAGGTGGTTAGCGGAATGGAGAGGATTCCAGAGGAAATATCGAGCGTCTTTAAAGAGCAAAGGAAGATCATCGGTGGACGCGGGCCGCAACTGGTTGATATCGTGGGAATGCTGCAGGTCGCCACATCTTCACAGCCCACATTCATGTGCATTGACGGGCTAGACGAATGCGCAGGAGTCCAGCAGGTCAAAGTCCTTGGTTCTCTAAAACAAATCCTTGACAATTCCCCAGCGACTCGAATATTGATATCCGGAAGATTCCATATTAGAGCCGAGGTCGAAAGGGCTCTTGCTGAACGGGTGGCCAGTCTATCGATAGCTCCCGCCAAGAGTGATATCATCGAATACCTTCATGCCAGGCTGGGAGAGGACGAAACACGAGATGCCATGAATGAGTGTCTGGAAGCAGAAATTCTAGAGAAGATTCCCCAAAGGATATCTGAAATGTGAGTAAGGGTAACGATGCTTAGATTCCTGCCCTGCACTATCGACTAATAAATACATTTAGGTTTCTACTCGTTTCATTGAATGTCGAAGCAATTTTGCAAGAATCAACGATATATAGGAGACGAGGGATCCTCAGAAATATCCCCGATGGACTAGACCTGGGAGATGCTTACGGAGCCATGATCAAACGGATAGAAGCGCAGGGTGCTGGTAAATCAAAACTTGGAATGAATGCTTTGATGTGGATCAGTCACGCGGAACGGCCTTTGACAGAGGAAGAGCTCTGCCAAGCCCTAGCCATTAACCCTGGCTCTTCTACTTTCGATGCCGACAACATCCCTTCGATATCTACAGTGGTGGCCTGCTGTCAAGGGCTTATTACTGTGGATAAGGAGTCATCAACCGTACGACCAACCCATTTTACTCTGAAAGAGTATCTTTCCTCCCATCCCTATATTTTCGATAAACCTCACTCCACAATAGCCGAGATTTGCTTAACCTACTTAAATTCCGAACTGGTCAAGAGAATTTCGCTTGATACCGCTCCGGGGGCCCTCGACACACCCTTCCTGAAATATAGTTCCATATACTGGGGAGTCCATGCGGAAAGGGAGCTCTCGACCCGCGCACAATCACTTGCACTACAGCTCTTTCAAGAATACCATCGCCACGTATCTGTCAAACTGCTTTTAGAACAAGTAAAGGACCTACGCCCTCCGTATTTTAGTACCGATCCAAGTACCAGCGGCCGGTTTAGTGGACTGCATTGCGCATCGTTCTTCGGAATTGTCGATGTTGTAGACGCTCTGCTAGAGATGGGATGTTATGATATCAACGAAGGCGATTTGGCGGGGTACACACCTCTTGCATGGGCGGCTCATAACGGACACGGTGGGGTCGTCAAGACGCTGCTCGAGCGGGAAGAGATTATCCCTGACAAGCCAGATACTAAAGGTCGAACTCCTCTCTTCCGTGCGGTTCGCAGTGGACATGAGGGAGTTGTGGAAATACTCCTTGGACGGGCCGAAGTCAACCCCGACCATGTTGATAATGACGGGTCGACACCGCTCTTCGATGCAGCGTGCCGGGGGCATGAAGGAATAGTGAAAGGACTACTTTGTCGAGAAGAGGTCGACCCCGACAGGGCAGATTGTGATGGCCAAACACCGCTTCACTGTGCTGCTTTCGAGGGACATGAAGAAGTTGTGAAATTACTGCTTGGGCGCAAAGAGGTAAACCCTGACAAGCAAGATAGTGATGGCTCAACACCACTTTCGTATGCTGCCTGGGGTGGGAGCGGAAATGTAGTCAAAATACTTCTAGCCCAGAAAGCAGTTAACCCAGACAAACCCGATCGTAATGGGGATACACCCCTTTCGGGTGCTGCACGCGGAGGATATGAGGATGTGGTAAAATTACTGCTAGAGCAGGAAGTGGTTAGCCCTGACAAGCCGAATTGTGATGGCCGAACTCCTCTCTCTTTTGCCGCTGAAAAGGGACATGCTGGAGTGGTGAAAATACTCCTCGGGAGGAAAGAGGTGAACCCCGCCAGGCCTGATAGCGACGGCCAAACACCGGTCATGTGTGCTGCCGAGAATGGGAAGGAAGAAGTGATAAAAATACTACTCGAGATGGGAGGTGTCAACCCTGAAAAGGCCGACAAACATGGCCGAACACCGCTCTCTTTAGCCGCTGAAAAGGGACATGAGGGAATAGTAAAGATACTACTAGGGAAGGAGGGAGTTAACGCCGACAGGCCAAATAATGTTGGCAGAACGCCACTCGCTTTCGCGGCTCAAAGGGGACATGTGGAAGTGGTAAAAATACTGCTTGGGCGGGCCGATGTCAACCCGCACAGATGCGATACAGGCGGTCAAACACCGCTGATGCTCGCGGCCTGGTACGGCCAGAAGAGGGTGATGGCGGTGCTTCAACTTCACCAACAGGTATCCCACGGCGCTATTTTAGGCGCCTGAGCCACTGCCTTATCGAACCCCTCTTCTCCTTCCGATTCGGTACAATGTTACTCGTGCGGTTGCCCCGGAAACTCATGCTGCATAGATGAATAAAATCCCTTAAGATAGGCAATACACATATATATTATTACTCTTCTCTGAACCTACTTGTCCAACTTAGTTGAGTGACGGTTTACGTATTTCAGTTTTTAAAGCAAAATAGAGCCCAGTCTGTATCGTGAAATTGTAACATTACCGTGGCAGAGTTGAGTTATCCCGTATAGCTTTTTTCTTCCTCTGATCGTATTTACTTCCCCTACCTATAAACTATTACTAGGACCTTGTTCCTTCCTTTCCTCTCATAACTAGCCTTCCTTGGCTGTGGAGAGGCTACATCCACGTGGATTCCTTACAAAAGGCAAGATTTACAGGTGTTAGGTGGTGCAAAGGTCCGCATGAAGATTGCGAGAGGTACAGTACCCAAATACTGTATAAGGTGTGCCGCAACGGACCGGTCCCCACATGCGACGTAAGGAAATCAATAGTTGGGTACTGCGCTCGAGAGATGCCTATTAAATCCCCGTGCTATATACAAAGAGTCCCGAGAGTTTGGAGAGTGCCTAGCCAACAAGTGTTTGTTGTCTTGTGCTTAACTAGGTGTTATTATAACCACAATTTTCCCTCATAGAAGAATCAAAATACCAGGACGACTTAACTCGATGCCGCGGTAAAATGGAAAGGTCATATTACCGGATCCCATTCTCCTTGAGGGAGAGACGGAGTGGCACAAATATATTCCAGCCTTAGTATCAATAGCTATTATAGTTGTAGTTGCGATCGGAATTGCCATTGTGGTTCCCATGATGGTCGAATTTTGAAGGATCGTGGTTGAGCCCCTTGTCTGAGGAGTTATTTTCGCCCTGGATGGATAAATCCATTGGCAGTGTCTGGGATGGGCTCATCCTCTCACCAAACGACCGGAGACGAAATAAACGGAGAAGAGACAGTCTTATATTAATGGACTTTGGTTTAGGGAGGCTGAGATAACTGGATCTGAGTAGCAAGTATTGGGTGTTTTTTTGAAATCTACTTTACTAACCCTTGGATGGTTTAAACCTTGGTTTCCGACAGTTCACAGGTTTACGGTACGTTGAGCAATCAGGAGAGATCACTAGAAGCGCTAGGCATATCAAAAGTATGCTGCTTGGCCTCTATGTGTGTCAAGCGCGGACGTTACTGTGACTTTGACTTGAGGTGACTCGGTGACCACGTAGGTTTTGGTGAATGTATTGACATTGGAGGGCCCAGAGAAGAGTGGCTAGAAACAAAGCACTTGGCTTATGTAATAAGGCGTGCTTAGAAACCGGTATAGGCCTAACCCTCTAGTCTCGACACAAGTCACACAACAACCACCAGAGCAGCACCAGTTTCACCTCCGCGAGTCGCTTAATCTTTTTTTTTCCCTCAACACAACTCAATACCAGCAACTCCACACTAACACTAGAAAACCCCTCCTTCCTTCTTAACCCCTCGATTTCCTCCACTCTCAGAATCAATCAGCCATACTCAATAACGCCTCCTCTCTAACTCTCCCGGAGATTAAAGGGTGGAAGATGTCTTAGTATGCCCCCAATGATGGAAACTGCTGCTTCAATGCTACGAACTCTTCTAATTTTGCGTGCAATAACAGCACTACCCCCGATGATCGAACTCAGCTCCTCAACATATTGTCACGCCTGGAGCAGGGCTTGCGGCATGAGAACATTCAAGATCGCCGTGTCAAAGGGGTTGGGGAATGGCTCGTACAAACTGAGGAATTTAGAAGATGGTGCGGATTGGGAGGGGAGGGTGGAGGTGATGACTCTGTTCTGTTTTGCTACGGAGATCCGGGCGTTGGAAAAACATTTATCAGGTACCAGGGGTTATTCATGGGGGATAGAAGAGAGATCGTGCTAACAGGTTGCCATGATAGTTCGCTAGTAGTCGACCGGCTGCGTGAGTCTAGGGAGCTAAATACTATCGTTACCTGTTTTTACTTCGACTTCACCACCCGAAAGGAGATCTCTGTCACCGATATACTAGGTTCCTTACTGAAGCAGATTATTAGGGGAATGGAAATCGTTCCCGAGGAAATATCAAGGGGCTTGCGAGAGCATAAGGACTCCGTTTGTGGGGGGTACACACAGCAACTGGTTGGAATCGTGCAGATCCTGCAACTCATTACATCTTCGCAGCCAACGTTTATATGTATTGACGCCCTAGACGAATGCGCGGGGGTACAGCTGGCTAGAGTTCTCGAGTCATTGAAACAAATTCTCGACAAGTCCCCGCGCACTCGAATATTCCTGACGGGGAGACCCCATATTCGGGCTGAGATAGAAGGGCATCTTTCCGGACGAGTGGCAAGTGTATCTGTGGGCCCCAGCAAGGATGATTTTATCACATACATTCGTGCTAGGCTAGCCAACGACAAATCTCCTAATTCCATGGACGAGTGTTTGAGAGAAGACATTCTAAATACTCTGGGAAATACATCGGAAACGTGAGTCAAGCGAACATGCTGGGACTCTGGCCCCTCGTCATCCGCTAATAGATATATTTAGCTTTCTCCTCAATTCCCTAAATATCGAAGCAATTCTGCAAGAATCGACGGTATCTCAAAGACGAGAAACGCTCATAAGAATGACAAACGGGTTGGGGTTGGAAGATGCTTATGATTCGGCCATAGAACGGATAAAGGCACAGGGTGGGGACAAATCGAGACTCGGGATGGAAGCCTTGATGTGGGTCAGTCATGCGGAACGGCCATTGATGGCTGATGAACTCTGCTATGCCCTAGCAGTCGAGCCCGGCACTACTGATTTCAATGCCGACAAAGTCCCCTCCATTTCGGGAGTGGTGGGCTGCTGTCAAGGGCTTATCACCGTGGATAAGGAAGCATCATGTATCCGACTGATCCACTTTACTCTTCAAGAGTATCTTTCCCTCCGACCGGATATGTTTGGCAGACCTCACTCGGCTATAGGAGAGTCATGTTTGACTTACCTGAATTCCAAACACATCAAAGCCCTTTCAGCTGACCCTTCTCCCGGCGCCCAGAAGACACCCTTTCTGGAATACTGTTCTATAAACTGGGGAATTCATGTGAAAAGAGAACTCTCGGACCGCTGCAGGTCACTTGCGCTCCAGATGTTTCAAGAGTATGATGAACATATTTCGGTCAAATTGCTTTTAGGACAACCAAGGTATCAATGTGTCCATTGGGATGAAGGTTGGCCGTTCAGTGGACTAGACTGTGCCTCTTTCTTCGGGGTTGTGGAGCTTGTAACTGCATTGATAGAGATGGGTGCTCCTGGTATCCACAAAGGGCGTTTTGGGGGATATACTCCCCTGATATGGGCTGCTCAAAATGGACATGAGGAAGTGGTGAAAATACTACTTGAGCGAGGACGAGTTAATCCCGAAAAGGGAGATGAGAAGGGCGAAACACCGATTTCGCATGCTGCTCGCAACGGGCACACAAGAGTGGTGAAAATACTCCTCGCGCGGGAGAATGTCGATCCTAATAACTCGCGTAGTTACAGGAGCCGGCCACTCTCACATGCGGCTAAGAATGGGCACAAGGGAGCGGTGAAAGCTCTCCTGAAGCGCAAGGATGTCAACCCCGACGACCAATCACCACTGGCGTGTGCTGCCCGGGCTGGGCACGAGGGAGTTGTCAAAGTACTACTGAGGCGCAAGAACGTTAGCCCTGATAGGCCCGATGATCAAGGAACAAGACCGCTTTCTTATGCTGCGAGGAATGGGCATGAGGGAGTGGTGGAAATGCTACTCCGGCGGCAAGAGGTCTGCCCTGACAAGCCATGTCGTAGCTACTGCAGAACACCGCTCTCTTATGCTGCCGAGAAGGGACATGCGGGGGTGGTGAAAAAACTGCTCGAGCGGGATGAGGTCAACCCAGACAAGCTAGATAACAGTGAACGAACGCCGCTCTCATATGCTGCTTGGTGCGGGCATGAGGAAGTGGTCAAGATTCTTCTCACACGGGAAGGGGTGGACCCTAACAAGCCTTGTCATAAGGGCCAAACACCGCTCTCATATGCCGCCCAGAAGGGGCATGAGAGAGTGGTGAAAATACTGCTCGAAAGGGAAGATGTCGATCCCGACAAGCCAGATAATCACGCCAAAACACCCCTCTTACATGCTGCTCAAGAAGGACATCTGGGGGTGGCGAAACTGCTCCTTAGGCGGGAAGAGGTCAATCCCAACACGAGAGATTATATCGGCCAAACGCCCCTCGCGAATGCAGCTAAGAAAGGACATGTGGAGATGGTAAAGATTCTGCTCAGCCGAGCAGAGGTCGACCCCGACAAGCCAGGTAACTACGGCAGTACACCGCTCATGCAGGCTACATGGCCTGGGCATGTGGAAATTGTGAGAGCACTGCTTGAGCGCAAAGAGGTCAACCCCGACAGGCAAGATAATCGCGCCCGAACCCCTCTGCTGTGTGCCGCTTTGAATGGGCATGAGGGACTGGTGGAAATACTCCTCGGCAGAGAAGAGGTCAACCCCGACAAGCAAGATAACGAAGGGCAAACACCACTCATGGCTGCTGCAGCGCGGGGGCATGACGGTGTGGTGAAGATGCTGCTGGGAAGACAAGAGGTAACTCCCGATAAGCTTGATGATCACGGCCAAACGGCTCTCATGTCTGCACACATGAAGGGCCATAAGAGAGTGATAGAGCTTCTAGAGCCACTCGAAGCGGCCAAACCAAAACGGAGGTCGAAGGGCCCGGAACCCCGTACAATGGCGTATTTCTAAGACGCGAATGCACATATGTTATCAACCCCCTCCGAAACTTCTTTTTTCACTTTGCAATGTGGAGATTCCTGAGCTTGTATCTACAAAGCACCGTAGTCTCCAGTCAGTGGGGTTAAATAGTTTTCCTGTTCTGGGAAGGTTCAGTTAATAAGTTTCAGTTTTACTTACTGTGTTTGACCTTTCTCTTGCTCTAATTTCTTGTCCACCGCTTGATTGTTCTTGTACAATTTTTTTTTCCTTGTGTCTTAACTCTCCCATCACACTCTTCTTTATGATACAGATAACATGAATCAACTATTTTCTTTTATAATGAAGGAGGCAGAGTGCAAGAGTGGAGCGATTTGACGGCCTATCACCAGCAACAGCACAAAGACTATATCTAGGATATGAGTATGATTACCACCAACGACACAGCCCAATGAATGATTTAATGTCACTTTGCCGATTCCGACTCCCCCTCCATTGTTAAATATCACGCTTCTTCGCTTAGAATACCTGCCATCTGATATTTTGCTGGAGAAGTCAGTGCGAATGGCTCTGCCAGCAACAAGAGCACCATCCATTCCTTCAACAGCTTTACGTGCAGAATCAACTGTGTCATACTTGATATAACAGAAGCCCTTAGGTTTGCCAGATTCGGTACAAAATTTGAGATTAGCATCTGCAAAACCCATGTCAATGCCCAGCGAACTCACGGATCGGTTGGGATTCTCAATCCAACAATGTTTCCAAATCCTTCAAACTCTGTCTGAACGATTTGCTCATCTGCCTCAAAGCTCAAGTTGGCAAGAAACACAGTGTTAGGCTCGGGACTCTTTTGGTCGCCATATGACTTAGAACGGTCTTGGCGAGGAGTCTGAGGGCGGGGGGTAGAGAATTCGCCATTGATAGCGCGACAATCTAAGCCCTTGCCCTTCATCTCCTCGAGTGCCTTCTCAGCAGCTTCTGTTATGAGATCTGCATAGGAGAAGGACCGGTTGGATAGACGAAGAAGGACAAAGAACTCAAGGAGGAAGCGTGTATATATTGATCCGAGGCGTGTCTTTCTTATCCCTATATCTATGGCGGAGCAGAGGGTTTAAATACAGAGAACTTCACCATACATCTTCGTTGGCTGGAATCCTTCCGGAGACAATGTCACTCCCCAACACGCACTGTGTTCCGACCCATTCCTCGCGTTGCTCTCCGTGCATTTTCCGGCCATGTCTGCGAATACTTCTACTAGTATACAAACCAGTTATACTCGCCCCTCCTCCCCGATTGATAATGACTGACAAAGGAACTATTAACTAACTACTAAGAGAAATAGGAAAGGTACAACGACAAAAAATACTTGGGCACTCAGTGATCGCCGGTGATTTTCAATAGCTTCATGGGTAGTATATTCGACGTAACCAAACCTATGAAGGGTTAAAATAACATTGCGTGGTATATAAATGAATCGCTCAAAACACACCCTTTACAACAGCCACCACCACGATCAGTGACAATGCCCACGGCAGCGATCTCGCCGAATTGCTCAAATTCACTCCTCAACTAGTGGTCGTCATCAACACTCCATGACAATCCATTAAAAAAAGGTTCTTGACACCCTCTTCAGTAGACGGCCCAGTCTTGGCCTTCCTTGGAGTGGTTTCGGCCTCGGCTGTGGCTTTACGCTTCTTAGAGTCGAGTTCTGTATGGTCGGAATCGGAGTCGGAAGAATCGGGCTCGGGATCGGGTCGGTCGGGTTCGGGGTCGGGGTCATCGCCAGCCTTCTTGCTAGACTTGCGCTTAGCACCTGATTCGGAATCAGAGGAGTCGGATGATAATTCTGAATCAGAGGCCACCTTCTTGGTAGACCTTACCTTAATGTCGGAATGTCTGTATGAGAGTTGCAGGCCTGAAGAGAGAGTGAAGACGTGCAGAGAGTAAAGTTCAAGGAATGCGGATCAGAGTTGTTCCAATGTCCTTTTATTATTACTAAGCTATGTGGGTACCGGGCAGTGGTACTTATACCCGTGCGAGCTCACTATATACTGTGCCAACAATATGAGTCCCCAGTGTGCCCTATCGGGTATATAACCGTCACATTGAAGTCAATCTTCCGACACTTAGCACCAGAATCGGAATCGGACGAAGAGTCGGCGTTACTATCCGATTCAGATGATGAGGGTGAGGATCCAGACGAGCATCCAGACTAGGATTCAGCCATCTGTCTTAAGTTACTCCCATTTCATCATATCGATATTGTAGAACTTCATACCTTTGTAGTCTTGGTGCCATTAATAGCCTTAATTGGAACTCCTCCTCCGCAACATCCTCCACCCCCTCCATATATCTTCGCTTCATCCACACAACTCAGAAATTTTCCCCAAACTCTTATTTCCTGAATTTCCTTCTTCTCTTTTCGTCGTCCGTAGATTCTTCCCTCAGCTTCTGCAATCCTTTGTAGTGCTAATACTGTTGGCTGTTACTAAACTATCGCAGTTCCACAATGGTCCATTCCGCCGCCTGATAATATGCGTCTCAAACTTTGCAGGAAAAGATACGAGGCGATCTTCCGAGAGGCGACTCGAAAATACTAGCTTCTTCGACGTCTGTAACGGGAAGCCCCTATCTAGGTTGAAAACGGGGCGACCAAAGAGCCCATAGCATTGTATCATTCCATCTACTAATCAATTGGGCGCGCGGGGGGGAGTGGGTTAGATGAATGGTGGTTATCCTAGCCTCGCGTGGTGCTGGAAATATGGGAATTAGTGATCCGCGACACGATTTACTACGGCAACAGGGAGATTGGATTCGTTGTTAGCGAAAATGAATTAAGATAGTGTTATCCGTGATCGGTATAGCAAAGAAGGCCTTCGGGAATCGAATCCGGGGTGTGGAGGTGGTTTTTTTTTCATGTCTTAGTAAGCCAAAACAGCACGAACTTTTGTATTGGAGTTTCCAGCTTCTACTTCGCTGTGTGAATATTTAGTTCTCAGAGGCCGGGAAAGAAGGGAACTCGTACTCGCAATATTAAAGCATTTTTTTAAAAAAAACTCCTATTTAATACTGCCTAAATCTGGACGAAAAGGTAGGCAATGGCAATGTTATAAAAGACCCTTCAAAGCTCCGAATACTGTACTATTTTATTTGCTTCTTGGTCTAAATTTTTCTTCCCTTTCCAATTATTCTATTTGTTTCCTTCCTTCCAATTATCATACCAGGTGCCTGGCCACAGGGAGATGCTTCTCGGCATGCTCAGGTTGTTGTCTAATTTTTCGGAGAGTTTTCGGGAATGCCCTTAGGCTTCGGGAATGCGCTTAATAAATCCTCCGGAAGGAAGTGAAAAGAGCCGGAGGCAAGCATCAAAGAGCTGGATGCTAGGAGACTACGAAGAGCGGGAGTCTTTGCCCATATTTTGTTACCACAGGGGTACGCGAAAGGGAAAGGGGGACATACGCGGAAGAGGGAAAAAAGGTATAATTATCCATGGAAGGATCGGGAGACGGCTTCGTTGTGATCTATATAATATGCTCCTGTCTGTACTATGAGTTAGTCCAGAGAGCGAGATAGAGAGAGATACATAGAGAATGAGCGAACTTCCCTATTCACACCAATACCACACCCTGAGGATTGTGCTTTTGTTGCTAAGCTCTTGTAGTTGGCTCGTTGTCAGCATGGGTTAGTCTAAAAGCAACTCAATTTGTGGGAAATAGTTAGGGGAATTTAGGAAAGTGTGAGAATACTTCGGAAAAGAGCCCATTTTTTTGTGTAATTTCTTTTAAAATTCGTGGGTCTTGTTTTAGGTGTCCGGAAATATTGAAATTAGGGAAACATTTGGTTCAGGGGCTAATTCTGAACCTTTCCTCATGGTATGATATGTTTAGGACAAGAATCGTATGAGATGACAAAAGTACCCATGCTGTGTTAGATATGATATCATACATGATATTTGTTAGGGTCTTCAGGTTCCCCCGAGCAGGTTTGCCTACCGGGCTGTATCTGCACTATTACAGTAACCACGGCAACGACGTAGCTTTCACTCGTTCTCATTCCAGGGGGCTTGGCCAAATTTTGCTACTACACAAGGTCGAGCCTTCAGCGACTTGGCTTTGACACAACTAACTTATATACACCTCGCACTTGTTTAGCTTCCACAAACACCACCAACCGACAACACAAAGCAACTCATCATCTTCAAAAGCGCAAGCAATCGACGGTGGGACATGGCTCAATATAACATCAACGGTAGTAACAATTCCTTCAATAACACGAACTTTTTTGATAGTACGGGGAAAGACTTCGGTGCTGCCGATGATTGCTGTCAACTCCTAACTTGGCTATCCCCTTTGGAGCCAAGGTTAGAGCATCGCGACATTCAGGAACGCCGTGTTGACGGTGTTGGGAAATGGGTTTTCGAAACCGAGGAATTTAAGAAATGGTGCGGATTTGGTCAGGAGTATGTAGGTTCTAAGCCGATTCTATTTTTCTACGGAGATCCAGGGGTCGGCAAGACATTTATTAGGTATGAAGGATGATTATTCACCTAGTAGAGAAGATAGGGCCGGATTGACAAGCTTCGTGCACAGTTCGCTAGTCGTAGACCGGTTGTGCGATCAGGCCAGAGGACAAAATACTGCCGTCACATGCTTCTACTTTGATTGGGCAGACAGGAAAGAGCAGTCCGCAACCAGTATGCTAGGTTCCTTACTGAAACAGATAGTTAGCGGAATGGAGAGGATTCCAGAGGAAATATCGAGAGCCTTTAAAGAGCAGGAGAAGGTCATTGGTGGACGCGGGCCGCAGCTGGTTGATATCGTTGGAATGCTGCAGATCGCCACATCCTCACGGCCCACATTCATGTGCATTGACGGGCTAGACGAATGCGCAGGAGTGCAGCTGATCAAGGTCCTTGGTTCGCTCCAACAAATCCTTGACAAATCTCCATCCACTCGGATATTTATATCTGGAAGGTTCCATATCAGAGCCGAGGTCGAAAGGGCTCTTGCTGAACGAGTGGTTGGTCTATCCATAGCTCCCGCCAAAAGTGATGTCGTCGAATACCTTCATGCCAGGCTGGGCGAGGACGAAACACGAGATGCCATGAACGAGTGTCTGGAAGCAGAGATTCTAGAGAAGATTCCCCAAAGGAAATCTGAAATGTGAGTAATGGTAGCAATGCCAGTATGTTTGCCCTGCAGTATCGGCTAATAAATACATTCAGGTTTCTACTCGTTTCGTTGAATGTCGAGGCAATCTTACAAGAATCGACGATATATAAGAGACGCGAGATACTCAGAAATATCAGCGATAGATTCGACCTGGGAGATGCTTACGGAACCATGATCAAACGGATAGAAGCGCAGGGTGCTGGTAAATCGAGACTTGGAATGGATGCTTTGATGTGGGTCAGTCACGCGGAACGGCCTTTGACGGAGGAAGAGTTCTGCCAAGCCCTTGCTATCGTGCCCGACTCTACTACTTTCGATGCCGACAACGTCCCTTCGATATCTACAGTGGTGTGCTGCTGTCAAGGGCTTATCACTGTGGATAAGGAGACATCAACCGTACGACTAACCCATTTTACTCTCAAAGAGTATCTTTCCTCCCATCCCCATATTTTCGGTAAACCTCACTCCACAATAGCCGAGATCTGCTTAACCTACCTAAATTCCGAACTGGTCAAGAGAATTTCGCCTCATGCCGCTCTGGGTGTCCTTGACACACCTTTCCTACAATACAGTTCCTTATACTGGGGAGTCCATGCGGAAAGGGAGCTCTCCCCCAGCGCTCAGTCACTTGCACTTCAGCTCTTTCAGGAATACGATGGCCACATATCCATCAAACTGCTTTTAGAACAAGTGGATGGCCTAAGCCCTCCGTATTTCAGTGCCGATTTAAGTACCAGCCGCCAGTTCAGTGGACTGCACTGCGCATCGTTTTTCGGAATTGTCGATCTTGTAGACACTCTGCTAGAGATGGAGTGTTATGATATCAACGAAGGCGATTTGGCGGGGTACACACCACTTGCGTGGGCCGCTCAGAAAGGACACGGTGGAGTCGTCGAAATGCTGCTCGACCGGGAAGAGATTATCCCTGACAAGCCCGATAGTGAAGGTCAAACTCCGCTCTTTCATGCGGTTCGCGGTGGACATGAGGGGGTTGTCGAAATAGTCCTCCGACGGGCTGAAGTCAACCCTGAGAGGCTAGATAATCACGGGTGGACACCTCTCTTATATGCAGCGACGGAAGGGCATGAGGGAGTAGTGAAAAGACTACTCTGTCGGGAAGACGTCGACCATGACAGGGAAGATAGTGACTGCCAAACACCACTTTACTGGGCTGCTTTCTGTGGACATGAAGAAGTGGTGAAATTACTGCTTGAAAGGAAAGAGGTCAACCCCGACAAGCCAGATAGTGATGGCCAAACCCCACTTTGGTGGGCTGCCTGGGGTGGGAGTGGAAATGTGGTGAAAATGCTGCTTGCGCGGAAGGAGGTTAACCCCGACAAACCAGATAGTAATGGGGACACACCACTTTCACGCGCTGCACGCGGAGGAGATGAAGAGGTAGTACAAATGCTGCTCGAGCAGGAAATGGTTAGTCCTGACAAGCCGAATTGTGCAGGTCGAACGCCGCTCTCTTTCGCCGCTGAGAAGGGACATGCTGGAGTCGTGAAAATACTCCTTGGGAGGAAAGAGGTGAACCCCGCTAGGCATGATAGCCACGGCCAAACACCGATCATGTGTGCTGCTGAGAATGGGAAGGAAGAAGTGATAAAAATACTACTCGAGATGAGTGGTGTCAACCCCGAAATGGCAGATAAGCATGGACGAACACCGCTCTCTTTAGCTGCTGAAAAGGGCAATGAGGGAGTGATAAAGATCCTATTAGAGCAGGAGGGAGTTAACCCCAACAGGTCAAATAATGTTGGCAGAACACCACTCTCTTTGGCTGCTGAGAAGGGACATGAGGGAGTTGTAAAGATTCTACTGGAGCAGAAGGTAGTCGACCCCGACGGGTCGAATAATGTTGGCAGAACGCCGCTCTCTTTCGCGGCTCAAAACGGACATGTGGAAGTTGTAAAAATGCTGCTTGGCCGGGCCCATGCCAACCCGTACATACGCGATACTCGCGGTCAAACACCACTAATGTTCGCAACCAGGTACGGTCATAAGAGGGTGATGGCGCTCCTTCAAGTTCACCAACCGGTATCTCATGGCACTTTTTGTGGCCCCTGGGCTACGACCCCATCGTAATGAGTCTCTTCCTCCGATTTAGTATCATGTTGGCTGTGGGGATTGCTCTCGGAGCTCATGCTGCATTAGTGAATGAAATACCTTAAGATAGGAAATGCACCTATTTGTTATCACTCTCGTCTAAAGCTCCTTGTCGAACTTAGTTGAATGACGATTTATAAATTTCAGTTTTCAAGGTACAATAGCCTAAGAGTCCGATCTGGGGGTTAAACAGCCATATTACCGTGACAGAGTTGCTTTATACAGTGTAGCCTTTTTGTTCCTCCTATTGTATGTACTTTCCCTACCTGTAAACTATTCCCAATACCTTTTTCTCCTTTCTTCTTTTCCTCTCCTCTCCGCTAGCCCTCCTCGACCATGAAAAAACTACATACACGGAGTTTCCTTCCAAAAGGTGAATATTATAGATGTACAGTGGCGCAAGGCTACGAATATTGTGAGAAGCGTAGCGAGGGACCGATAGCTACGTTCCATAGTAAAATGAATAGTTAGGTACCTCACTCGAAAGATACCTATTAACTCCTCGTGTTACACAAAAGAGTCCCAGGAGTCTGGAGAGTACCTACAGTAGCAAACTGGTGTTCCCTATCAATCATTAATATTTCCTGTCTCATGCTTAACTAGGTGTTATTATAACCACAATCCTACTCCTCCACGCATCCATCGCAATACGAGGAAGAGTCAAATCGAGGCGACGGCAAAATGGAAAGGTCCTATTCTAGAATCCCATTCTCCTTGAGTCGGCCCGAGGGGCTCAAATATGCGGGCCTGAGTATTAATAGCTATTAAATTTGTAGTTGCGATCGTAATAGCTATTGTAGTTTCCATAATGGTTGAATTTTGCGGGGTTGTGGTTGCGCCCTTTGTCTGAGGACATATTTGGTTCCCTAATCAATAAATCCGCTATCAGGGATCGGATTCATCCCTTCATCCAACGATTTGAGACAAAACACCCGAAGTAAATATAGTCTTATCCTAATTGAGTTTAAGTTTGGGAGGCTGAGCTCACTGGATCTTAGTAACAAGTATTCAGTATTTCTTTTCATCTTCTTTACTAGCCCTTTTGTGGTTTGAACATTGACTTTTGTTGTGATCCCCTATGGTAAATTTATCGACTATGATACTTACGGGGTTACGGTATTCTAAGAAAGCAGGTGACACATCGCTGGCAGATATCCCCTCGTAAAAATGCATACTACTTTGCCTCTATGTTTGTCAAGCTGGGGCGCAACTGTGACTTTGATTTGATCTGATTATGGCGACTTGATGTGACTTGGTTGACATGCGTGTTTGGGGGTTCCACGAACCGGAGGGCTGAGCCAAGAGTGGCAAGTAACAAGGTACTGGGCTGATGCAAGAGCAAGCTCAGGAACTGGTATGATACTATAATTTCTTGTCCACGCCTTTGTTTTCTTGTACAATTTATTTTTTTTCTCCCTAATTCTCCCATCGTCCTGTCCCCTGTATCCATAATCGTGAATACACTACTGTTTTTTATATCGAGTGAGGCAGCTTACAATGGTGCAAGGACTTTTTAGCCGATCACGAGAAAACGGACAAACACCGTATATATGAAAAAAGAATAGTTTCCACAAATTACACTACCCGGTAAATGGTATGATGCAACACTCTTGGTGTTCCGCCTAGCCACCTGGCTATATTCGCTTGTCTTTTTGCCCAGAATACATCTGCCAACCTATATTTTGCTGGAGTTCTCCTCAAATATTCCGCTCACATTGGGCATTCATGGCAAAGGCGGGTGAGTGAGTGTATATCACCATAGAGGGTGAGAGATAGGCAAACCAGCACACGCCTTTCAACCCCCCCCCATGACACCCATTTTTTTCACCATCAATTTGGTAGAATGAAACACACCAGCTGAGGGAACAACCAAAAATCCTCACTGGGAAAGCGGACATCGCAAATCTTGTGTTAATGTAGTGTGAGTAACCAACAGCCCAACAAACATCCCACGCATGATCGGTAGCAAAAAAGAACTTCTCCCGAAATGATTGCCGACAGTCTACATTAATCAATAAGAAGAAAAAAACACATATGTTATGAGTTGATGGCTGCGGAGGGACTGGCGAGCGGACAGGTAAAGGAGAGCGAAAAAGGGAAGCAATGCAGTGAAGGAGGAAAGACCTGTACGGTACATTCTTCGGATTCGCATCCTTCTTCCTTATCCTTTCTAGGTATGCCGGAAAAGAGGGTTTATACAAACAATACAAACAGCTTTTGCAAACTCCCCAACCTGCGGACATTACCCCCAGAACGGGCATAAAGCAAAGGAGCTTTCCTGTCCCCTTTACGCTAAGTATTCCGATCATTTCCCCCGCGCAGCTCTCCCGACAAATTTCCGGATATGTATGCCAATACTCACATCCAGTATGCAAGACTGGCATCTCCCTTCCTCCAATTTGATTGATAATTCCTGGCAAATGAAAATAAAGCCAATGAGCCATACGATAGGAAAAGTATAAAGGAAAAAAGGAATTCTTTCATACTGAGTGATCGCCTGTGATTTTCAACAAGTTTCATCATCTTATTGCGAATGTATGAGGGGAAAGATAGGGCGGAGCTTTTTCAAGTCCATAGTGGTTCGGCAAAGTGTAATTAAATACGCCAGTAGGGGTGGTAGGGATACATCTACTAGTGAGTGAGTTGGCATAGGAACAAGTGGTCTGGTAGTATCGAGTTTTTCTTTTCTTTGCTGTTCTGGGGTTTTTCCCATTGTTTCTCCGGGGTTTTCATTTCTTTAATTTTCATATGAGATGATAACATATAGGTTCCTTTCAGGCATATGGGAGTGTGTGGGATGATTGTCAATGAAGTAATTGTTCTGCAGAAGCCCTGTTTGGCAACTCTAGTACTATGATGATCAGAAGACGGGAGTTCTGAGGCACCCCCTATTGAACATTTTTTTAGTTTTGGGCGCCACAGGTAAGCCTTGCCATAGTGGCTCCAAGTTATCTAAGAAGGGCAGTGTGGTGGGTTTTCAGATGCCACTAGGGCGGGATTATTATGGCAGTGTCTGAGTGCATATGTAAGTTGACCGGAATGGCTGAGTAATTTCGAAGAAATAAAAGGCGGAAAAAGGCTATTTCCTAACCACGTAGAGTTTCCCTAGCGAGCTGGCAACCAATTTCAGCTTTTCACACCCCCCCCCCAAGGGATTTATTTCGCTTAAGATCCATAACTTAAATGTCAAGAGCTGATCGACCATGATCTTCGGATCCACACTTCATAATCATTATTCTACATTTAGTCCCTGTTCATAATTCCGTTAACGGCCCTTTCGCCACTTCAGCTGTATTAATATTCGTCAAAATGATTTCCCTCCCTAATTCTTCTCTAAAAGATTTCCCTTTTTCCCCATAAGTACGAAGATAAAATTAAGCACACCATTCCCTCCACCGATATGACAGCTTCTATACTGCTGCTTGAAATATTCGGGCAGCTACACAGGTGCATTAAGGTAGTTGTGCTAGGTGTAGTATGTTGGTGCTAGCCGAGGGCCACCCACAACTACATGAATGTGCTATTATAGTACGGCTACGAGGACCTTTCAAACGGAAGTGTAAGACGGTACCGCTAGTCAATCCATATCAGACGTGGTAACCGGTGCCTTATTGTGGGTAAGGGCGTGATATCATTTACAATTGCCTTAAATATCTTTGCTTTATCATACACCGCTTCTCCTCTATCAAAGAAAAAAACACTTTATATACAACTTATCAATAACTTGGTGGAATTTAATTACTCGGAGAAGAAAATGCGGTGGAGAGGAAGAGAGGGGGGGGGATAGAACAGGATAAAAAAGACCAATAAAGGATATAGAACAAGAAGAAAATTAAATGTGTTAGGATAGAAGCTGCAAGCGATAAACTGAACCCTTTAAGACAATACAAATGTTTTACACCACCAGCTAGAACCTACTGCACTCGGTAAACAGAAATTCGTATCCTCACAGGACTAAGTTAGACGGGGAGGTTCGGACGGGTGTGATAACTAATATATATGCACTCTCATGACATGAGATTTCCTTCCTCTGCAGAAGACCGTATCCAAGGACAGCTCCCATAAGGTACGTCCTTCGGAGGGGTAGGAATGGCGATCATATGTAATGGGTCGTGCCTCCTATGGCTGAGGGTGCGCCGTGGATTACCGACTCGTGAGGCTAGAGCAGCCCAATCACTTTCTGATGGCCACGCTCAGCTGCATACATGAGTGGCGTTTGGCCGTGATTATCGGGCCTGTTAGGGTTGACCTCTTCCCGTTTGAGTAGTATTTTTACCACTTTTTCATATCCCTGCCAAGCAGCGTACGAGAGCGGCGTTCGACCGGTATTATTTGGACGATCAGGATTAACCCCTTCCTGCTCGAGTAGTATCTTTACCACTCCCGCGCGTCCACTAAAAGCAGCACATGAAAGCGCCGTGTCACCATCATTATCTAATATCTCGAGATTGACCTCTTCCTTCGCAAGTAGTATTCTCACCACATCCACATGTCCATTGTCGGCAGTAATCATGAGCGGTGTAATGCCATAATAGTCTTGCATGTTTGGGTTGACATCTGCCCGCCTGAGTAGTATTTTTACGACTTCTCCGTGTCCGCCCTCAGCCGCAGCCATGAGCGGTGTTCTGCCCCATTTAGCTGGCTTGTCAGGGTTAACCTCGCGCCGCTCGAGTAGTGTTTTAACCACTGCTTCATGCCCACCCTGAGCGGCACACGAGAGTGGTGTATCACGGTAGTTATTTGGCTGGTCCGGGTTAACCTCGTCCCGCTCAAGCAGTGCTTTCACGACTCCTTCATATCCACCCTGAGCAGCAAGTGAAAGCGGTGTGCAGCCGTATCGATCCGGATTGTTGACGTTGACCTCTTCCCGCGCGAGTAGTCTTTTTACGACCTCTTCATGTCCACGGCTGGAGGCCCGCAAGAGTGGTGTGTCGCTGCGGATATCTGGCTTGTCGGGGTTGACCCCGGCCTGTAAAAGCAGTATATTCACCACTCCCACATGGCCGTTTTCAGCAGCACATGCAAGGGGAGTACGCCCCAAACGATCCCTTTCATTGATATCATAGCTGTCCATATCGATCAGAGCGGCTACTACATCTACAATGCCGAAGAAGGATGCGCAATGCAGTCCACTGAAGTGGGAACTTGTACCCAGCATCCCGTAACCCGGATACCTTGCCTGTGATAGAAGCGTTTTGGCCGATATGTGGCCACCATAATTATGAAGCAGCTCCAGCGCGAGTAATTTTGAGTAGTCGGAGAGTTCCCTTTTCGCATGGACTCCCCAGTATAGAGAACAATATTCCAGGAAGGGTGTGTTACGGACGTAGGAAGGCAGCGCGGCAGAAAGTGCCTGGACCTGTTTAGAGTTTAGATAGGTCAAGCATATCTCTGCCATTGCAGAGTGAGCTCTGGTGAAAATATCGTCACGAGCAGAAAGATACTCTCTAAGAGTAAAATGGATCAGTCGCACTGTCAATGCTTCCTTATCCACAGTGATAAGCCCTTGGCAGCAGCTTATCAATGTGGGCATCGAAGGGACGTTCTCGACATTGAACTCCTTGGAGCCTAGCTCGACTGCTAGGGCGTGGCAGAGTTCATTGGCCCTCAACGGCCGTTCTGCATGACTAATCCACATCAAAGCCTCCATTCCCAGTCTCGATTTACCCCCACCCAGGGACCTTATCCGTTCTATCGTCGCACCGTAGGCATCGCGCAATCCTAATCCACTTGTTATTTCGCTGAGCCGTTCGCGTCTCCGATATATCGTCGGTTCTTGCAAGATCGCGTCGATATTTAAGGCAACGAGTAGGAACCTAGACACATCTATTAGCGGACAATGTAGGATGGCATTCTCAGAATTTTCTCCACCCACATTTGTGATATATTCTCCGGAATATTCTCCAAAATTTCCGCCTCTAGAACCTCATCCATGGCATCTGGCGTTTCGTCCTCGCTTAGTCTGGCACGAAGGTAACCGACGATATCGTCCCTGGTAGGGCCTACGGATACACTTGTCACTCGTCCAGCAAGGCGCTTTTCAATTTCATCCCGGATATGGGGTCTTGCTGTGACAAATACTCGAGCGCACGGGGACCTTTCAAGGATTTCTTTCAAGGAATCAAAAAGCCTAAGTCGCTCCACAACCGTACATTCGTCCAATGCGTCAATACAAATATATGTGGGCTGCGAGGAGGTGATGAGTTGCAGCATCTTCACTATATGGACGAGTTGCGGTCTGCGCCCGCCAGGGGCCTCTTTCTGCTCTCGCAATGTCTGCCGTATTTCCTCCGCAATCTTTCCCGTTCCGCTGACCATCTGCTTCAGTAAGGACCCTAGCACATTGGTTGCAGACTGCTCTTTTCGCGCTGCAAAGTCGAAGTAAAAGCACGTAACGCCCGCGCTGTGTCCCCAGGTCTGATCGTACAGTGTGTCCACTACGAGGGAACTATCATCGCCGCTTGTTAGTACTGTTTCACTTCTCTCTATGAACAATAACCTTTATTACCTGATAAACGTCTTGCCGACCCCCGGATTTCCATAACAAAATAGAACTGCCTTATCACTTTTACCTTCCCCACTCAATCCACACCATCTTCTGAATTCCTCGGTACCTATGAGCCATTCTCCGACATCCTTGACTCGGCGCTCTTGGATGTCCCAATGTCGTAGGCCCGGATCTAAAGGTGATAACCAGGTCAGGAGTTGAAACCGATCATCGGCAATAGTGAGGTTGTTCTGCACAGTAATAGAGTTCGTAGTATTTAGGCAGTTGGTATTATCCTTGATAGTGTATCGAGACATTTTAGAATGCTTGCTGCTTGTCCTGTTGAAGAGCTGGCGTCGCTGGGTATCGTTGTTTGATGGGCGGTGAAAGAAAAGGAAAGCGGGGCCAGGTTGAACAAAGGCGGGGTGAGGGGCGATTGGTCCTATGAAATGGCTCCCAGACACGACAGGATCAAGTCCTATGACAACGGGCGCAACCCCAATTCCCAAGACACTAGACTACAAGTATCATGATACAAGTAGCAACCGTATGATACGTTTCATTCTTTTCTCACCGCTTCACTAGTGGCAATCCCTATTCTCTGTAAACTCGAGGAAAGAACCGTAGCTATGGCAGTGATTATAGCAGCCGTTGCGGCTATCTTGGTAATTTACATACCTCTCCACTACGGGCACAAAGTGGAGATCGCGACATCTCTTTTCCCCTTCCTCTGTAATTGTCGCTTCTTGCGAGTAGTTTCGTTGATTAGGAATTGCTCAAGCGTGGCAACTGTTGATAAGTTTTCTACGGGTACTGTACTCCAGTACCTCTACAGTGCTGGTCGGGTCGCAGCAAAATTTCAGCCACCATAACTATCGGATTGCTGGGTAGACTCTGGATGGTAGACGAAGAAACCAAGTAATGTGGTTGTGTTTTTCTTGTGGGCAGAGGACGTTGTCGTTTAGCACTTGATTTATTGTATAAACGGGCTCACCAGAGACACGGGTGGGAAGAAAAAAGACAGTAACTTATCGAAAACAGTTTGATCTTGAGGCTCTTGTTTTCTTTTCTTTCTTTCTCTTGTTTCCCAAGCGGGCCCCGCTCTCCATGGCGACCGAGAAGTATAGCAGTCACGTGCCTGATCTTGGCGCCCAGAACTTGCACCAAATTTTCTTATCAGATCCACGTGACTGTTACACCTAACGTCCGCCCACGAAAGGACGCCATTCCCGAAAGTGATCCGAAAATACTCGTATTATCTAGTTACACCTCATTTTCGCGCTAAGAGACTAGAAGAAAGCGTGTCAAAATACACGAGCTTCTTTGACCAGGGAGTTACTTTTTTGGGGGGGTATGATCTTCATAGATATCCCTTCGTCTGTATTCAGGACGTCGCGCTAAGTACGGGCACAGCTGGTAGTGGAAGCGATCGGTGGTGAAGTAACTAAAGAGAGCAAAGTTAGGAATAATTGTGACAACTATGATGTAAGAAGCACATGATGAACATGAAGGGTGGTACCGGTATCCCCTTCACTGCTGAGATAGCTTCTTTGGGTAATCGTGATGTGAACAACTTCGTGCTTCAGAAGTGGTGTAGTGCTCAGAATAGTGCCAAATGAGTACTGGTCAGCATGGTCATGATGGAAACCTGGCTGGCTGCGTAGATTTGCTCCCAACTATGGTACAAGTACGAGTACTTCGCCTGATTTTAATTTATCTTGATGGGTTGTCTATCGTTACCCTTCCTGTCCTTTCTATCCTATTAGTGCAACTCTAAAAGGTCGTGAAACTCGGGCACGAACGAAGGGATTCACCCTTGGCTTCTTCTTTGATATTTGTCATCTACCCATCATACTGGCGGCCAGAATAGGTCCTGAGGCAACGAGCGCAACCACGATCCCCCTCGAAATTCATGATAACCCCAATACCGGTGGAGATACAATTATGACCACAGCTATGTCGACGGATAATACTATAGCCTCTGCAGTTGTGTTCCTCCTTTTCTTTCGGATCGTGGGATCTGGTAATTAGACTTTTGATTTTGAAATGTGGCATTGACTTGAGTTCTTGTATGATAGTATTGTAATGGTTGGATCTTGTGGGGAAGGCTGTCTTTTGCCGCGAGTGGTTGCTATGTGAAAGATACTGACTCGTCCCGTATTGCCTCGGGTAAACATCCGAGGCGACCGGTAACCCACGTCATTAGACCGTACTAAAACGCTGTGATAGATCAAGGTATCGGAGGCTGAGCATCATAGGCAAATTAACACTCGCCTAACGCTAAGCGGACAATAGAAGTTGATAGAGTCAAAGTAAAATGTGGTACGGTAATCCAGGCAACACCAAAACACCTTATCGAAAGCAGAGTTTGCAAATATCATACTTGACCCGGTCTTGAATTCATGATCGCTCACCGCCCACCGGCATTCATACTATCGATGGCGGGAACTTCGGATCGATCGAGAGAATGCGTGGGACAATTGGCTGGTCATCGTGTATCACTCGGTTTCACTGTGGGGTCGCATCACACAGCTTCAACAACCTACCCCGTATTCTGCCTTGATAGATAACAGCACCCTAACAACACGCGCTGGCAATTCCTATACTGTAAGAACTTGAATAACCAAGCCTCAGGCTAGGACAGTGGAGTCCCATTTTCTGGTAGGTTAAGGTCAGGCTCGTTTTTCTTTTCTTTCTTTCTGGTGTTGAGCGGGGGCTGACAGTGACAGTTTTCGCCATGTGCCTGCAATGTGCTTGCTAGGTATGATACAAGTACCATATTTTTTCGTGTTATCCGGTTTTTCGCCGAGAGAGTGCGTCACTTAAGGTTGGACGGTGCCTGTAGTCTAAAATAGGGCCTTCAATGCTGCCAGTCAACATAATAACCTAGGGGTGGGTTTTAGGTGTCCAGTACTCCACTTAGTATCATACTGCGTGGCGCTTGTTTGATCACCATCCCAATCCTTGGAGAGGAGGGATGATAAGACCTCAGCCGCAAAGTTGTAGACACCTAAAATCCACCCCTAGGTTACTATGTTGACTGGTGGAATAGGAGACCCTATTTCAGACTCCGAGCACCGTCCAACCTTAAGTGACGCACCCTCTTGGCGAAAAACCGAATAACGCGAAAAAATACGGTACTTGCCCCCCGTATCCGAGCGATGGAATTCCAGACGCCTTAGAGCGAGGTTCAATTATTCGATTGGTGTTCCCTCGGTATTATTAAGTTACTTAGCTCGCAACATGGTCTGTCAAGTGGTAGGACGGGATTGGCTCCAGCCGAACTAACTAGTTTGAGTTGGTATTCGCATCATCTCATAATTATTATTAAAAAATAAAAAACTAAAAACCGGAGAAGCGATTGGAAAACCCCAAGAAGCACAAAAAGCCACTCCCCGCCCGCCACTTCTCCCCGTTCTAATGCACTAATAAACGCATCCCGACCCCGCTGTGACTTATCCAATTCCCCTTCCCTCATTCAGTACGGGAGCTAAAAGACCTGCCCTACCTTGCCCCGCTCCATTCGCATTGCAATTGGACAAGAGTTCTGTTGGTGTTGTTGTGTAAACCTTCGGCAAACATTCCCGAGATGTTTGCTATTTACGAGTACAACGTGAGGAGTGATGCTGCTGGATATCCACTGCATTAACGCGACATTTGCACTACCCACGTTCCGGATAGGATTTTTGGTTCTTTCTCGCCTGGTGTGTTTCGCGCTACTAGAATTGATCACGAAAAAAATGGGGGGTTATAAGGGGCGTGAAAAATGTGGCTAGCTGACCTCTCCCCCCTCCATGTTGTCATCTACAACCCGGGGCTAGCCGGAATCTGAAAAGAGTGGCACCAAACCGTTCTCTACGCCGTGTCGCTCCTAGAAACCATTCACCTATCCTAGATAAGGTCTTTCTGTAGTTGCTCACGATAGGCCCAAATATCCCTGCACTATTGTACACTGACGCCCTTAATGTAAAAAAATAGTGCATTCAGGTGGTCTGTAATAGAGGGGAGAGAGTGATGGGAGAGTTAAGACACAAGAGAAAGTAATTGCACAAAATAAAATAAAGGCGTGGACAAGAAATTATAGCACGGGGAAAATTAAACATGATAAAGTAAAACCGGAAGCTATTAACTGAGCCCTCCCGGAACAATAGAGGTTTAAACTCCACCGATTAGAGACAACTGCGCTTTGTAAATACACGCTGAGAAATCTCCACATTGCAAAGGGAGACCGGGAGCTCCAGACGGGAGTGATAACATAGAAGTACAATCCCCTCTTAGAAGTATGCCATCATGCGGGGTCTTGGGCCCTTCCACCTCCGCTTTGGTTTGGCTACTTCCAGAGGCCCTAGAAGCTCTATTACCCTCTTATGGCCCTTCATGCGTGCAGACATGAGAGCCGTTTGGCCGTAATCATCAGCCCTGTCACGGGTTACCTCTTGCCGCTCGAGGAGCATCTTCACCACCCCATCATGCCCCGAAGTAGCAGCAGCCATGAGTGGTGTTTGCCCTTCATTATCTTGCTTGTCCGGGTTGACCTCTTCTCTGCCGAGCAGCACCTTCACCAGTCTCTCATGCCCTTTCGAAGCGGCACACAGCAGAGGTGTTCCGCCGCGATTATTTTGGCTGTCGGGATTAACCTCCTTGTGCTCAAGCAGTGCATTCGCAATTTCCTCATGCCCATACGATGTAGCCCGCGCGAGGGGTGTAGCGCCGTGGTTGCCTGGTTTGTCGGGGTCGATGTCTACCCGTCTGAGCAGAATCTTTACCATCTCCGCATTTCCATTCTCAACGAAATACACGAGGGGCGTATTCCCTATATAATCACTCGTGTTGGGATTGACCTCTTCGCGCCCAAGCAGTAGTTTCGCCACCCCCAGATGTCCCTCTAGAGCAGCATGTAAGAGCGGGGTTTTGGCCTGTTTATCTGGCAAGTTGGGATCGACCTCTTTCATCTTGAGCAGTATTTTTACTACACTCTTATGTCCTTTCTGAGCGGCATATGAGAGTGGTGTTTGCCCGCCATGGGAGGGCTTGTTAGGGTTGACACCTTCACGTCTAAGTAGAATCTTGACTACTTCCCTATGTCCGCACCAGGTGGCATATGAGAGCGGTGTTCGTCCACCATTGTCTATCTGGTCTGGATTGACCTCATCCCGCTCGAGCAGTCTTCTCACCACCCCCGCATGTCCCTTCTCGGCAGCATACGAGAGGGGCGTTCTGCAGTAGTGACGACATGGCTTGTCAGCGCAGACCTCTTCCCGCTGGAGCAGCATTTTCACCACCCCCTTATGCCCACTCCTCGCCGCATAGGAAAGCGGTCTTATGCCTTGAGCGTCTGGCATGTCCGGGCTGACGTTCTTGCACCTCAGTAGTGCTTTGACAACTTCCTCGTGTCCAGCCTGGGCGGCGTAAGCAAGTGGTGTTTGACCATTATAACCTGTTTGGTCTGGGTTGACATCCTTCCGTTGAAGTAGCATTTTCACCACTTCCCTGTGCCCATTGAGAGCTGCATAAGAGAGCGGCTGTCTGCCGCAAAGACCAAAATTATTGGGATTGACATTCTCCAGTTCGAGGAGTATTTTCACCACTCCTGTGCGCCCGTTGCGAGCAGCATGCGAAATCGGTGTTTCGCCGTTCTCATCTCCCTTTTCGGGATTGACTCGCCCCTGCTCAAGTAGTATTTTCACCACTTCCTCATGTCCATTTTGAGCAGCCCATATCAGGGGAGTATATCCCCCAAAACGCCCTTTGTCGATATCAGGAGCACCCATCTCTATCAATGCGGTTACAACCTCCACAATTCCAAAGAAAGATGCACAGTCTAGTCCACTGAATTGCAAGCCCGCACGGGAATGCACGAAACGATACTTTGATTGTCCTAAAAGCAATTTGACCGAAATATGGCCATCATACTCTTGGAACATCTGGAGTGCAAGTGACCTGGAGCGGTCCGAGAGTTCCCTTTTCGCATGGGTTCCCCAGTTCAGAGAACAGTATTCGAGAAAGGGTATCTCATGGGTACCGCGAGAGGTGTCGGTTGAAAGGGCCTTGACATGTTTGGAATTCAGGTAGGTCAAACATGACTCTGCTATTGCCGAGTGAGGTCTACCAAAAATATCAGGACGGAGGGAAAGATACTCTTGAAGGGAAGAATGGATGAGTCGGACACATGATCCTTCCTTATCCACGGTGATAAGCCCTTGACTGTAGCCAACCACTGCCGACATGGAAGGGACTTTGTCGGCATTGAAATCAGTAGCGCCGGACTCGACAGCTAAGGCATAGCAGAGTTCATCCTCCATCAATGGCCGTTCCGCATGACTGACCCACATCAAAGCCTCCATCGCAAGTCTCGATTTGCCCCCACCCTGGGCCTTTATCTGTTTTATCGCCGCATCATAAGCATCTTCCAGCTCCAATCCCTTTGTCATTTCTATGAGCCTTTCTCGTCTGTGAGTTACTGTCGATTCTTGTAGAATTGCTTCGACGGCGAGGGAAATAAGTAGAAACCTAAACATACCTATTAGCGGACGACGAGGGGCTATATTCCTAGCATCATTGGCCTGACTCACATTTCCGGCGTATTTCCCAGAGTTTTCAGTATATCTTCTTTCAAACAATCGTCCATCGAATTAGGAGATTTGTCGTTGGCTAGTCTAGCACGAATGTATGCGATAAAATCGTCCCTTCTGAGGTCCACAGATACACTTGCCACTCGTCCAGAAAGATGCCCTTCTATCTCAGCCCGAATATGGGGTCTCCCCGTCAGGAATATTCGAGTGCGCGGGGACTTGTCGAGAATTTGTTTCAATGACTCAAGAACTCTAGCCAGCTGTATCCCAGTGCATTCGTCTAGGGCGTCAATACATATAAATATTGGCTGCGAGGATGTGATGAGCTGCAGGATCTGCATGATTTCAACCAGTTGCAGCACGGTTCCACAGAGTGAGTTTCGGTGTTCTCGCAAGCCCCTCGATATTTCCCGAGGAACGATTTCCATTCCGCTAATCATCTGCTTCAGTAAGGAACCGAGAATATCGATGGCGGAAGTCTCTGCCGTGAAGTCTAAGTAAAAACAGGAAACGGTAGTGTTTGGCTCCTTAGTTTGATCACGCAGCCTGTCTACTACTAGCGAACTATAATGGCAGCCTGTTATCACGAGCTCTCTTCTATCCCCCACGAATAACAGTCGGTATCATACCTGATAAATGTTTTTCCAACGCCCGGATCTCCGTAGCAAAACAGAACGGAGTCATCACCTCCACCCTCTCCTTCCAATCCGCACCATCTTCTAAATTCCTCAGTTAGTATGAGCCATTCCCCGACCCCTTTGACACGGCGATCTTGAATGTTCTCATGCTGTAGACCCTGCTCCAGGCCTGATAATATGTTGAGGAGTCGAGATCGATCATCGGGGATACTGCAGTTGTTCCACGCATAATTAGAAGAATTCGTAGCATTGAAGCAGTTGTTGTCATCATTGGGGGCATACTAAGACATCTTCAACTCTTTATCCCTTAGGCAGTTAGACAGAGTAGGTTATTGAATATGGTCGGTTGTGATGCTTAGGGTGGAGGAAATGGAGATTTTAAGAGAAGATAGAATGAGTTTGCTGGTGTTGGTATGGGGTTGCGAGTGTTGGGTCTTGGGCGGTGTTGAAGAAAATTTAGATTAAGCGACCCGTTTCTGAGCCCGCCTTATTACATAAGCCAAGTCCTTTGTTTCTAGCCACGCTTGGCTCAGCCCTTCTATTTGTTGACCCCTCCTATCATATTTTATGTTAGGTCATTCAACAAAACACAAGCTGCAACTGAGTCACCTCAAGTGGCCATAACTATCTCAAATCAAAGTCACAGCAACGTGCCCCGTTTGACACAAATAGAGGCCAAGTATCATGGTATAATTTCTTTTTGCGTAGCGCCTCCAGTCTTCACACTCTTCTCTCCATCAACACTCGCTCGATTGGACGACTTTCTCCGCCTAAGTCGGCCTCTGGGAGCTTTCTTTAATTCCCTTGCACAAAGGCTTTTGACTTGTCTTCTTTAGAGAAAAAAGACAACCACAATGGTCAAGTAAGTTAATTGGATACCGTTTCTTTGGCATCTGGCTCATAACTGGATGAGATGAGTGCTGGCTAATATTCTGTTTTTTTTCTCTTCAGCTTTACCGTGGAGCAGGTATATCAACTCATCCTATTTCAATTTAGTGATATCAAGGACGAATTCATCTGACGCTAACCTTCACTAATTAGATCCGCGAGTTGATGGACCATGTTACAAATGTCCGTAACATGTCCGTTATTGCTCACGGTATGAAACTGTCCCTGAAGCCGAAGAAGCAAGTGTGAAATCTAATGATAATATAGTGGACCACGGAAAATCTACTTTGACCGATTCTCTCGTCCAGCGGGCAGGTATCATTGCTGCCGCGAAAGCCGGCACACAGCTAATTATGGACACTCGTCCAGACGAGCAGGCCCGGGGTATTACAATCAAGTCTACTGCTATCTCTCTATACACCCAACTTCCGGAAGAGGACTGCCAGGACATTGTCCAGAAGACTGAGGGAAGCCACTTTTTGATTAACTTGATTGATTCCCCAGGTCACGTGGATTTCTCCTCTGAAGTTTCGGCTGCCCTCCGTGTCACTGATGGGGCTCTCGTCGTCGTCGATTGTGTTGATGGCGTTTGTGTCCAGACAGAGACCGTATTGCGTCAAGCTCTTTCCGAGCGTATCAAGCCCGTCTGTATCATCAACAAGGTCGACCGTGCTCTTTTAGAGCTGCAGGTATCGAAGGAGGACTTATACCAGTCTTTCTCCCGAACAGTGGAGTCCGTAAACGTCATTATCGCAACCTACTTTGACAAATCTCTTGGTGATGTCCAGGTTTACCCTTACAAGGGAACTGTTGCCTTTGGTTCAGGACTTCACGGTTGGGCATTCACTGTCCGCCAATTCGCCGGACGTTATGCCAAGAAGTTTGGCGTTGACAAGAACAAGATGATGGAGCGTCTATGGGTATGTTCAATTATAGACTTAATACAACTATCTCATAATGCTAATTTAATATTCAGGGTGACAACTTTTTCAACCCAAAGACAAAGAAATGGACCAAGACCGGAGTGCACGATGGCAAGCCTTTAGAACGTGCCTTCAGCCAGTTCATTCTTGATCCAATTTTCCGAATTTTCTCTGCCGTCATGCACTTCAAGAAGGAAGAGATCCCAGTCCTACTGGAGAGGCTAGAGATTACCCTTAAGCCTGCTGAAAAGGATCTCGAGGGAAAGAAGCTCCTGGTGGCCGTCATGAGGAAGTTCTTGCCTGCCGCGGATGCCCTCACTGAGATGATCGTAATGCACTTGCCTTCCCCCGTTACCGCTCAGAAGTACCGTGCAGAGACTCTCTACGAAGGTCCTTCTGATGATGAGGCTTGCATTGGTATTCGAGACTGCGACCCTAAGGCCCCTCTCATGTTGTATGTCTCTAAGATGGTACCTACCTCCGACAAGGGCCGTTTTTACGCCTTCGGTCGTGTCTTCGCCGGTACCGTCAAGTCCGGCCTCAGGGTCCGCATTCAAGGTCCTAACTACACGCCCGGTCGCAAGGAGGACTTGTTCATCAAGGCCATCCAGCGCACAGTTCTCATGATGGCTGGTGATGTTCTGCCTATTGAGGACGTCCCAGCTGGCAACATTGTCGGTTTGCTTGGTGTTGATCAGTTCTTGCTCAAGTCTGGTACCCTCACCACTTCTGAGACTGCCCACAACTTGAAGGTCATGAAGTTCTCCGTATCCCCTGTCGTCCAGGTTGCGGTGGAAGTCAAGAACGCCAACGACTTGCCCAAGTTAGTCGAAGGTCTTAAGCGCCTCTCCAAGTCGGATCCTTGTGTTTCGACTTTCATCTCGGACTCCGGTGAGCACATCGTTGCCGGTGCTGGTGAATTGCATTTGGAGATTTGCTTGAAGGATCTTGAGGAAGATCATGCAGGTATCCCATTGAAGATTTCCCCTCCGGTCGTCCAGTACCGTGAGACTGTTGCCGGCGATTCGAGCATGACCGCCTTGTCCAAGTCACCCAACAAGCACAATCGTCTTTACGTCTCTGCTGCCCCGCTTGCAGAGGAAGTTGCTAAGGATATCGAGGCCGGGAAAATTAGCCCCCGCGACGATTTCAAGGACCGTGCAAGAATTCTGGCCGATGAGCACGGATGGGATGTTACTGATGCCCGCAAGATTTGGTGTTTTGGTCCTGATACCAGTGGTGCCAACCTCCTCGTTGATATGACCAAGGCGGTACAATATCTCAACGAAATCAAGGATTCCGTGGTTTCTGGGTTCCAGTGGGCTACTCGTGAGGGCCCTATTGCTGAGGAGCCTATGCGAAACGTCCGTTTCAACGTGCTCGATGTTACCCTACACTCTGATGCTATTCATCGCGGTGGTGGACAGATCATCCCAACGGCTCGTCGTGTCTTGTATGCCGCTACGCTGCTCGCTCAGCCCGGTCTTTTGGAACCCATCTACCTTGTCGAGATTCAGGTTCCTGAGCAGGCTCTGGGTGGTATCTACGGTGTCTTGACCCGAAGAAGAGGTCATGTCTTCTCTGAAGAGCAGCGCCCCGGCACTCCCCTATTCAACCTCAAGGCCTATTTGCCTGTCAACGAATCCTTTGGTTTCACAGCCGATCTTCGTTCGCACACCGGCGGGCAAGCCTTCCCCCAGTCCGTGTTTGACCATTGGGCCGTCCTGCCTGGTGGTTCGCCTCTTGATCCCACTACCAAGCCTGGTCAGATTGTCCAGGAGATGCGTAAACGCAAGGGTATCAAAACTGAGGTAAGATGAACTGCCTTTATAACATTCAAATTAGCAATAGAAACTAACTTTTTTCATGAACAGGTTCCCGGCGTTGAGAACTACTACGACAAACTTTAAGCAAATTAAAAAAAAAGGAAAAGGGAGAAAAAATCTCAACGACGGTACGAGGGTTGGCAATTCTTTAACTGGGTTTTCTCATGTCTCCTTTCCAATTAGTTTTACATTTCCTGTTATAATAAGCTAGGTCTTTCATATTCTAACAACCGTCGTCATCAAATAAAGGGATGCGGGACCCCCTTTATGGGTTTCTCACTTTTTTATTTGCATTCATTCATCTTTTTTTTTTGCTGGCTTGGCTCCAATACCCTTACTCTTGGACAGCGAACGTGCTACAATCGACCAGTCATTGAAATGAGATTGAAGTGCGATACTAGATTCAATCTCAAAGTGCGAAACCTGCTTGGTATGATTATTTAGTGACTTGTGGTGAATACATCGAATGAATTCCATCCACTATTAGTTTGTGTGAGCCCTCTGTAAACCATCAGCTGCCATCGAGGGCTTCAAATCTCTGTGTATCACTCGGACTCCTTGACCTGGCCTGGGCTTGGGTTGTGAACCCACGGGTCGGCAGGAGCCGAGAAGCCTTACACGCCCATACAAACGGGTCCAATTGTGGCGTTAGCTCCCTGCTGTCCACTTTGCATTTAGCGCTTCAATCATGTGAATTGAATTTAGGTTAGGAAGGCTGAGCTCACTGGATCCTCGTACCAAGTATTCAGTATTCCTTTTAATCTACCTTACGACCCTTTTTGTGCTTTGGACATTGATTTTTGTTGGGATCCCCGATGGTAAATTTATCGACTATGATACTTGCGGGTTTACGGTATTCTAAGCGTAAATACCCTTGTAAACAAGGATACTACTTAGCTCAAAGCGGTTTCGATCTCTATGTATAGTCGCGAAGGGGGGTATGTCGCTTCGGCAGGTATGTCGGGAGACTGGCACAAAGACAGTGTATATTTGAGTACGACCTTGGTCCCAGTACTCAGCCTACACTCTCCGCGTACCCAGGCTCCCGACATACCGGCCGAAGCGACATACCCCCCGTCGCGACTCTATGCCTCACAACGCTGCCCTGATTGCATAATGTCAGACTTTAATGCTGATCCCATGATGCAATACTGCTCAGTTAGAAAGGTAGGTCTAGGCCCGTATAGAACTCAGGTGCTCTAGAACCGATGGAATTATTAAACTAGTTTCATCATTATGTAATATTATACAGTATATACTTTGGTTTTGGTTAGTTGGAAGACAAGAGAATAAGGGTTTCCGATAATATCCTCGGAAAAAAGTGATCATTGGTTGGCCCAAGTGGCAGGATCTATGGATAAGTAATCGGGGAAATGATCAGCTTTCCCGATCACTTTTTTCCCCATGTTAAACCAAAATCTTTATTCCCCCTCCCCCCAAAATATCTTATTGTAGAGATTGGTTATAAGAGCTGCTTTCCGATTACTTTTTATCCCAAGCTAGTAGAGCTGAAAACACACCAAACCAGCCGAAATGTGTAGTCCACGAATCCCCATTGTGCACCTCCCCCTTAACCAATTCATACAAAGGAAATACCAACAGATTGCTAAAGCTCCAGTGAATCCAAAATTCACACTTCTATAACAAATTCGTTCACTGTGTGCACCGCTCATCAGTTAGAATGCCCGATCATCAAACTTGAGCAAAGCACCGAGAATTAGTATAGGCTCCTATAGAAAAGAATACCTGTTGTGAAAATCACTAATTTTGCGCCATGACGGTCTATTCAATATTTCACCATAGCCCTAAGGCAAGGAGCCGGGTGAATCGATATTTATGTTGGTTGGGAATTACGGGGACTCCCTCTCTGAAATAAAAAATAATTGTAACAGAGCAAATAGATATGAAATTCAAAGCTAAACAGAGCCCCTCGGCCATGTAGTACTACGCATATCGTGTTTATCAATACTGTTTAGTAGAATAAAGGTATCTAAGCCCACAAACCCTCAGGGAAAATGTGATCAGAGAGATTAATTGGTGCTTAGTTTTCCCCAGAAGTTGGGTATCAGCCCATAATTGCTGGTTCATAGCATTTTGTAAGTTCTACCAACACAGCATCCGAAGCCTTGCCCAGACCTTACACTGTATAGTAAATACTGGGGCTTGCTTGTATCAATGAAAGGGAAAGAATTTTAAGAGCTGAATCCACCACCCGTGACCGAACAGGAATGGTGCGGTGTGGGTCGTTCAAGCCTTTCCAATTGGGTTCGGGGGATCTTGGGATGCACCCAATGCTGAGGCCCGACGCCATGTCATCACTACTACTACCATGGAAACTAGCAGATCGGGAAAGCCGCCCAGTGGGAAGTGCTTGGTTTGGCTGAATTACACGTCAGCCGTACCTCCCAGATGCAAAGAGCCTTTCATTAATCACGTAGTCCACCATAAACCCGGAGGCGATAATACACCAATCTTTGTCACAAGACATTAACGCCGACTGAAATTTCACCAGATCCCGTATTTACACCTGGCTCCCAGCGGACCAACCCAAGGCTACAAACCAAAATACGAGTGATCGAGTATGGCCAAGACTCCATGGCCGATAAATAGTGGAGGGAGAAACAACTAACGTGTTCGGCCATAGAACGATGAAAATTTCGCATCCCGTCCGCTCTGCGGTAAACAAGCATCGTATCGTCCGGTTAGTACTACAGTGGGTGACCATGTGGGAATCCCGGATGCTGAACTCTTTTGTGGTTCTTTTTTTTGCTCATGATGTGCATAAATCAATGGTGGTGCAGGCCAGAAGGCGATATGTATAGGATGAAGAATATTTTAGGACTCGGGGCTTTTCTAATGGTAGATATTTTCTTGGACTTTGCTGAGCAATTCTTCTTTGGGGCTTCGGTGTAGTGAATATCTGGATTATGTTTGGCAAACAGGAGATAGGCAATGTTTCCTTTTGTGACTATTTTACCTGTAGGGAAGGTAGTGATCCCAGGCAGCCACTCCGTCAGGCTTCAGGTTCCGGGTGATAGCAGTGTTTAGCCCTAACCCCAATACTTACAAAAAAAATTGTCGACACACACTATCACTCGTAACCATGTGTTAAATTTATTGAAATTAGAAGTTCTCATGTCGGTGGAGGATATGTTAATCTTCATTTTATCTTCGCACTTATGATGAAAAAGGGAAAATTTAGGGAAGAATTGGCTAGAAAAAGTATCGCGAATAATTAATCCACCACAAATCTCTGCGGGCCGCCCGGGAACTTGCAAGTCATGCAGTCCAAATCGATACAGTAAAACCTCCGATAATTCCAGCGCAAGGCTGGAAATAAAGGGGGGGTGGAAAGATGAGAGGGGCCTTGGTACATGGGCTGCTAACGTATAACCAGTTCAAACGAGTGATATATCATGATCTCGTGGGGGGAAAGGAAAATTTGCGTACAACTTGCATATGATGTACGAGGCACAAAGAACTGACTAGAGAGTATAAATTCAGATAAGAGAGTGCGGCAAAGGCAAATATAGCTAAAGACTATTTTACACCGTGAAGTATGATAAAAGACTGCGTTGCATGGTGGATTCCCGGAGCCTTTGAGCTTACTCGTTCACTAGGCATTCTCCTCGGGGAATTGGGCGGTGGTGATCCTCACTCTGACTATCATGGTTTCCTGCTATAAATACAACCAGAAATCCGTTTAGACTTTCACGCAGATGGGGATTGTTTTTTTGTTTACCTTCTCCATTCTGCCCTTTTTTCTTCTCCTTCAAACTAAATTTTCCCGCTAATTTTTCTCGGATAGGTGTTGCTGGAATTAAGGTCGGTGGAATGTCCTGGAATTGGAAAAGATAAGAGGCCTGGAATATTTAGAGGGATTTCCCATACGTCAAACGTCGTGGCCGTGCAAACACTGGAATTATTAGAGGGTTGGCAATCTTGGAGGTCGGAAATATCGGAGGTTTCACTGTATTTAAATAACCTCGCGGCTTGGACTGAGTGCCTGACCGGCTCGGCCTAAGTACCGTAAGAACTCGAATAATTGGACCCGAGGCTAAGACGTCCGAAATTCCCTCTCTTGGATAGGGGAGCGAGCGCACAGCGAAAACTGATCCCCTCAGCCCACGGTTGAGACAAAATAAAAAGAAAAAAGAGCCAGCCCTTACCAGCAAAGGCAACTCCAACGTCCTCGCCTCGGGTCCAATTATTCGAGTTCTTACGGTATCCAGGCTTTGGCATGGGCTGCTTCGAATTCGGCCCGGCGGTTACCCGGGGGACGCCGGGCTTTTTAAAACTACGGCTGAACCGGGCGCTCGGAATCACTGAGAAACGGTTTTTTTAAAGCCCGTTTGATTGGAATGGTTCCTGTCAGGACGGTTGCGATGTGAAACGATTTGACTAATAGAAACGGTTGTAGTTGCTAATTTCCTACCGGTGTTTTGGGAATATCGAGTTGTTGTTTGTTAGACGGAGAAATATATCTCCTTGCCGGTCCTTTGCTAGATAGTGAGTAGCTATCCAGACATTCCTTCCTCCATCATCTACCCTTCCACCTAGAGTCTTGTGCGATTTCACTATTTCTCCTTTTCTTAGTGCTTCCCTTTCGGCTTCAGCAGTTTCGACATTTCTCTCAATATAAAATTCCTTTCAATTTTTCCAGATCCCGCAGCCCATATGCTGTGGGTATATCATGACTTCCTCTTCCCTGTTCGCAATCCACACAACCCGCTCGCTGTTGAAAACCCTGCCCATTTTCTCACCTTTTGTGCAGCTCTGATCGCATTGAATAATTTAATAGGCCCCCTCTCGCCTATCTCTCCAAACCTCTTCTGAAGCCCCACCGCCTCCCTCGCCCCCCTGGCCATCAAGTTCGGGCTCAACCTCCTTCACCCCCGCTGCTCTAAATTCTTCCTCATCTCCTCAAGCTGTTCTCTACGGGCCTTTGCCTCGATCTTGCTCTCATCGATCTCCACTGCAAGGGTTTCACTTGCATGGGCACGGGGTCTCTGAGTGCTATCGTTCGCAAGTGCTAGGACAAGATTTTCGGTAATGCCTTTGAGAAGGCTTTGAGGTCGTTGCGCTTGCACTTTTTGGTAGTGCGCTTGATGGAGAGGTTGTCATTAGAGAGGTTACCATCGGAGCCGGAGCCATCCCCGGAATTTGTTGCACTCGGAAGGGAGGATAGGGGGTACTTATCGGCCCCCCAGTCTGATGTTTTTCAGACTTGTTTTTAGATTCACCCTACCGGCACTGGTGGCACATTAACCGCAGGATGGTAATGGCGATAGTGGTGTGCTAGGACCAACGGACTTACACTTCCCGGCAAACACCTTTTTTTCTTGACATCTATGATAGCGAGAGTCTTTGTCGTAAATGAAGTATGACACCACCGGGTTTGCTTATTTGATTTGTTGGTTGATTTTTTCTGTTCTGTTGATTGTTGAATTGACAATTCCTTACCTAGGCAATTCTACGACGAAATTTCTGACTCATTGAACGTCTCCTCACCCTCCCTTTTCCCGTTTCAGCCCTTAAGTCACTCTTAATCTGACCTGGCGGTAGAGGCCAATGACTCCTGCAACTCCATCATCGGCATCTCCTCCCCCGCACATGCTGAGTTGCTAAGGTACATCTGGCACAGACTGAAGGGTTGTGGTTCCATCTACCCCGGCGACCACAAGGAATGGTACTCCATTTCGGATGAGACCTTTTTACTCAACAAAAAGCCAGGCTTCAGTCGCGGATGCAAAATCGTGCAGGAAGTGCCAGATATCCATTGAGAGGGTGGGATTCGTGGAATGGACGGAATAAACAAAATACTACTTGGGCCCTTCAGCCCTTACCTCACTGTTCCTAGAGTTCTACTGGGCAACAGTAGATTAGATCGTGTCCCGCGCACCCTACCAAAACTCATCATGGCGGTGGAAAGCTGGCTGCAAGATCTCTCTCTCAGCCCCCCATGCTCCCGTCCCCACTCGGGAACCCTAACGGTCACAGACACTCTTACACACGATCTACGTCTGGCTCAACGCACTGAAAAATTGCCTCACGAAAACCACATACACAACTGGCCGCCGCCCCCCTCATCCTCCTTCTAACCGGCAGATAAAATATTTTAGAGACAAGGGCATCCTCTCTTTGCACACAATCCACGGGCCCGGCTTCCTGCTCTCTCACTCATCCTTCCTCTACCATGCCATATCATCACATGTGCTGACTGGACTATGAACCCCAGAGAAATGAGCTGGAGCGATAGCAACTCCGCCAACCCTTTCTTTGCGCTGTCCTAATTTGGCCTGCATGTTATATGCTTCTACCTCATTGGTATAGGAGGGGGCATCACAGATGATGGTGACTACAACGAGCTCACCGTAATCACGATCTACAAGAAGGGCTTTGCAAACAACCTAGGAAACCTAGCCGATCTCATCCGCAGGTAGAGGCTCGCTATAGAAAGAGCCGTCATGTAGAGCTTTCAACTCAAGCTGTCAGAACCCCCCCCCTGCAAGACCACACCACCACAAACTACTAACCCCCCCCGAATAGCGGAGGAAATGGAATATCTACATCCAATTCTAGTATTAAAGGATATTATGAACGTAGCTCACAAAGTCATTCCCACTTCCCATCACCCCCCCACGCAGTTGCTAATTTACTCAAGACAAACAAGTACCTCCGGCCCTCCGTGTTGTGGGCTATCTGAGATCCTGCACAGAAGCACTTACCAGTCTACCAATCAGCCCCAGCAGTACAGGTTGGTGAATCGTGCAGCGACTCTTGATGCTGGGTAAGGTGAAAGAGTTACCGGATGGGTTGGGCGTGTGTGAGCATAGGCACATGTTTGAGCAATGGGTTATTGGCAGGGGTTAGGTAGTATAGGGGTGTGGCTATAAAGATGGAAGGGGACCGGGTGGAGGGTGGGGGGATGGGGCGAAGCCGGGGGTCATGTTCCCCCCGCCTCAGGAAGGGTTCGATCAGTAGATTTTTAGGCAATAAAGTTGGCGCAAACATAAATTGGAGTGATTGTTTGTGATATTTTGAGCGCTTGTTAGCAAATTTATGCTGGACGATGAAAATTTGGTGTGAACACAAAAAAATATGTCAACCTTGTATCATACTATGGCTACCGTGCTAGTATTCACCACCCTATCACTGCCTCTCACAAGGACAACTCTCGTAAAGGGAAGGAGAAGATAAAGACATTTTATTGCCGACAATGCCCCCCACAAAACACCTATTTATTGCTCAATCTATGCTAAAAACATTTGCGGGACAGTAACTAATTAGAAAACGGGGGAAGCCCACAATAGATCCAGAGCATTCTTCTGTTCTTTCCGGCATCAGGAAGAACAGGCACTCCCAACTGCTGCAAGAGGCCGACGACCTGCTCATCTAGTAGGGGTTAGTCCTCTTTCTGAAGATGGCCGGAAAACAGAAGAGAAAGAAAAAAGAATTCCACTTACTATCGAGTTGACGGAATGCCATGATGGTAGCAGGAAAGTTTTGACAGTGACGGTTGGCAGGATTCATGGGGGTCATGAGGTTGCCGGTTGGGGTATCACCGTGCGAGTTAAAGAGGCGGATAATGGTGTTGAAGTCGCTATTGCATAGAATGCAAGTTAGAACTGAGGGGTACCATAAGCTGTAATCAAGGAGGGGAAAGGGAAACGCACTTGCGGGAGATAAGCTTTCTGAGGGATACAATATCGGCAGAGTTTTTTTGGATATCTGCGGAATTCCTCTTGACTTCTTCGGAAATCTTCTGGATGTCTTTGGAATTCTTTTTGATGTCCTTGGAATTCTCCTTGACGTCTTCAGAAATCTTCTTGATGTCATCAGAATTCTTTTGGATGTCTTCGGAATTCTTTTTGATGTCCTTGGAATTCTCCTTGACGTCTTCAGAAATCTTCTTGATGTCATCAGAATTCTTTTGGATGTCTTCGGAATTTTGCTTAATATTGGAATTCATCTCATCAAGCTGGTCATGGATGCCCGCAATCTGCTTAGTGAAGAATTGGAAGCCGTTTTCAATTGTGCGTTGAAGTCTCTCGAGCTGTCCGGGAATGTCGGCGAGGGGGGAATGCATGTTCCCACTAGGCTCAGTCGCGGCTCCTTCAGTTGCATTGTGTGCAGAGGGGTTTCCGCTTCTCATGGCCATACCGGAGGTCATCATCGAGGGGAGGTTGATGTTAGCCATTGAAATGTTTGAGGGAAAGGGGGTTAGATGTTGTGTTGGGGATCAAAGAGGATGAGGTTGTGTTGCGGATGGAGGAGAATCAGGCTGTAGGGGAGTTGGAGCAAATGACAACCAGAACCGGTTTATTTATACAACGCCCGCGCCAAGCCTTCCTACCCTACTGTCGGTCACGTGGATGGCCATGGGGAAAATTACGCTGGAACACACCAAGCATTGTGAATGTTTGATACCGCTATTTTGTTAGCTAGAGAGTGAGTGAGTAGCTATCCAGACGTTCGTTCCTCCATCATCCACCATTCCACTCAGAGTTTCTTTTGCGATTTCGGTATTGTTCCTTTCTTCGTACTTTCCTTTAGGCTTCATCAGTTTCCACATTTCTTTCAATATAAAATTCCTTTGAAATTTTCCGGATCCTGAAGCCCATATTCCAGGCGTATACCATACCTTCCTTTAACCTGTTCGCAATCCACACAACCCGCTCGCTCGCTCTTCACAAACCCACCCATTTGCAGACCTTTTATGCAGCTCTGTTTGGATTGAATAATTTAATAGGTCCCCTCTCGGCTATCTCTCTAAACCTCTTCTCAAACTCGAAGGCCTCCCTCGCCGCCTCGTCATCACCCTCGGGCTCAATCTCTTTCATCCGCCCACCTCCGACTTCTTCCTCATCTCCTCACGCAGTGCTCCACGGGCATTTGCCTCGATCTTGTTCTCATCGATCTCCACTGCGTGGGTTTCGCGATGATGAGCACCGGGCCCTTTGGTGCCATCGTAGGCAAGTGCTAGGACAAGACTTTCGGCAATTCCTTTGGGAAGAGTTCGTGATCGTTGCGCTTGCGCTTTTTGGTATCTCGCTGGATGGAGGGTATGTCATTAGAGAGGTTACCATCGGAGCAGGAGCCATCTTCGGAATTTGTTGCACTCGGCGGGCTGGATCGGGGGTACTTATCGGCTCCCGAGTCTGATGTTTTTGAGACTTCTTTATAGATTCACCCTACCGGCACTGGTGGCACATTAATAGTATCTAGGATGGTGACGGTGATGGTGGTGTGCTAGGACCAACGGGCTTACGCTTCGCTTTTTTTCTTGACATCAATGATAGCGAGAGTCTTGCTCGTAAATGAAGTATGACACCAGCGGGTTTGCTTGTTTGATTTGTTGGTTAATTTTTGCTCTTCTTTTGATCCTTGAAATAACAACTCCTTACCTAGACAATTCTACAACGCAATTTCCGACTCATTGACGATCTCCTCACCCTCCCTTTCCCATCACAGCCCTTAATTTAATCTTAATCTAACCAGGCGGTAGAGGCCAATGACTCCTGCGACTCTCTCATCCGCATCTCCCCCGCACATGTTGACTTGCTAAGATTCATCTGGCACAGACCGAAGGGTTGTGGTTCCATCTATCGCGGCAACCACAGGGAATCGTCCATTTCGGATGAGACCTTTCTACTCAGCGAACAGCCAAGCTTCAGTCGTGGATGCGAAATCGGGCAGGAAGAGATAGTTATCCATCGAGAGGCTAAGACTCGTAGATAACTAAATAAACTACTACTTGGGCCCCTCAGCCCGTGCCCCACTGTTCCTAGAGTTATACTCGGCAACCGTAGACTAGATCGCGCCCCGCGCGCCCTACCAAAACCCATCATGGTGGCGGAAAGCTGCCTGCAAGATCTCTCTATCAGGCCTCCGAGCTCCCGTCCCCACTGGGGATCCCCAACGGTCACGGACACTCTAACAAACGATCTATGTCTAGCTCGAGGCGCTGATAATTGCCTTATGAACACCATATACCCAACTGGCCACCTCCCCCCTTATCCTCCTTCTAAGCAGCTAATAAAATATGTAAGAGGCAGTGGAATCCTCGGTTTCCAAACAATCCACTGGCTCGTCATCGACCTCTCTCTCACAACCTTCCCCTACCACGCCATATCATCACATGTGCAGACTGGACCATGAACCGCCGCGCAATGAGGTGGAGCGACATCAACTGCGCCAACCCTTTCTTCGCGCAATCAGAAATCGACCTGGATGTTATGCGCGTCTACCTCATTTGTCTAGGAGGGGGTATTACATATGACGGTAACCACAAGGAGCTCACCGTAATCACGAGCTACAAGAAGGGATTTGCGGACGACCTAGGAAACCTAGCAGAGCGTACCCGCAGGTAGAGGCTTGTCATAGAAAGAGCAAAAGCACCACAACTTAAGACAAAAGAACTCAGGCACGAAGAGCGGAGAAAATGGAATATCTACATCAAATTCTAGTATCAAAGGATGTCATGGACGTAGTCCACAAACTCATTCCCACTTTCTATCACTTTCGAAGCAGTAGCTAATCCACTCCAGACAAACAAGTACCTCCGCCCCTCCCCACGGCATGCTATCTGAGACCCTGCATGGAAGCACTTACCTATCTACATATCCGCCAAGGTGGTACGGGTCCGTGAATCCTGCTACAGCCGCTAATGTTGTATAAGCTGAAATAGTTACTGGATGGGTTGGGCATGTGTAAGGATAGGCGCGAGTTTAGGAAATGGGTTATGGGCGGGGGTAGATAGTATGGGGGTGTGGCTATAAAGAAGGAAGGGGACCAGGTGGAGGAAGGGGGGGATGGGGTGAAGCCGGGGGTCATGGTTCAACTGCCTCATAAAGTATTCGATCAGTAGATATTTAGGCAATAGAGCCGGCGCGAGAATCAAATTGGAGTGATTGGTTGTGATGTTTCGTGCGCTTCTTTGTAAATTTACGCTAGGAAGTGAAAGTTTGGCATGGGCAAAAAAGAATATGGCAACCTTGTATGATATGAGCCTGTGCCAATTAAAACCTGACGTTTGGCCTTTTTTGTTGTGAGTGGGAAAATGCCTTGCAACTTAAGTAATCATGCATAAAGGTTTTGAGATAGGTCCACTTTTATTAAACCATCCTTTCAAATTCCAACTCCAGAGTCTAGAAAAACTTTAATATTATTCTGAAACTTCTAAAATATAATTTAATGTGACTGGTCTTAATATATGAAGAAAGAATTAAAAAGGTATGTGTATTTGAATGATTTTATATTAGTTTTCCACAAACACAGGGTGTAAACTATTGTGATTACATTATAATAATATTATGTAATCCACCTGTTTTATATAAAGAAGTAGGATGTTACAATGAGAGTATTTTGCAACAGTCATCTTGAAAGCTAAATAGCTCAACAACCACTTACCTTTCAGCAATTGTTTTTGGTTTAATAGCTAGCTGGAAAGCTAGAGTTATTTTAGATAATAAAAAGTGAATTTGATGAAATTTGTTGTTTGGTATGAAAGGTTCCACAGAGGTCATTGGGTCACCAATATTGGTTTCTGAACTGCTGAATATAGACTCTAGATGGCTAGCTAGAGGGTTAAGCAAAAATAAATTATTTGTGGTTGTGGCCCGAGAGTGGGTTTTTAATTGGAACAGACTCATATGATAGCTAAGGTGTAGGTATGCACAACCGCATCACCTCTTCTCATAAGGACAACCATTGTAATCGGAGGGAGATTAAAAAAGCTATTTTCTACAGACCATCCCACCTACAAAACACCTCTAGTTATTGTTCAATTTAGGGTAAATGTATCGGAGGCACAGTTACGAATTAGCCCGATGGAAGCTCACAATAGAGCAATAGCCGACTTGTGTTTGTTGCGGTCTCTGAAGCAATTAGCACTCTCAACTGTCCCTTGTGTGTGACGCTATGGTCAGCTATTAGGGGATAGTGCTGTCTCTTATATCTAGTGAACTTGAATGGGGGAAATTTGTGCTCTGTAGTGGGCGATCTGCCGAATAGGGCTGGAAGATTGATAAGGAGAAGAAAAAAAAGATTCAACTCACTATCCAGTAGACTGAATTTAGTACATAGAGGGGGGTTCTTGCAGCGACGACCGGAAGAATTGATGAGCATAATGGGGTTACTGGTTTGGTGGCAGACAATTGAGTTAGACTCATGAGGAATGGTATTAATTTCGCTATTGCACAACTCGTCAGTGAGCATTAAGAGGTACGATAGCGGGTACAAAACAAAAAAAAAACAGAAAGGGAATTGCACCTAGGGCGGATGCCTATTGTTATTGTTACCATATTGGAGGTCATCATGGAGGAGGGGTTGACTTCACCTATTGAAATGTTTTAGTGACAAGTCTTAAGAGGTTGTGTCGCACATGCAGGAGTGTGGGGTTGTACCGGTGTTTGAGTAAATGACAACCAGAACCGGTTAAGTTTATACACTTACATTTGAAATGTCCTCGTAATCACACGTGTAAATGTGGCTGGTTGGCAACCAGTGGGGATGTGCCGTGATGATAAAGCCATGTCACATTGGGGCTGATTTAAGTAATCTTGACAAGATATGTAACATAAGATTACTACCACTTGGTGTGATTTCCATTGACAGATATAACAGCCTCCACCCTTTCTACCATACTATTTACTAGTCTATTGTTACAAATCATGACTAAGCACAGTTGATTTCACATGACTAATAGGTATTAGTAATTAGGTATGTTTATGTTTTACGCGATGCCGTCAGTTGACTCATACCTGTCAAATGACTCGCACTTGCGGGACATCCTTATGTTATGATTGGTTGATGTTTCTATGACTCACAATTGTGAGTCATAATGATGTAATGACTTTGGCGGGTGACTCAAATTATGAGTCACGAGTTTTAGGCAGGTGACCCAGTTTGCGCGTCTGACATGTTTTATGGTTTATGATTGGTTTATGTTATGTTGCCTAGTGACTCATAGCAGTCATCTGATGGATTTCGAGTATGACTTGTTATGGGTCATAGGATACCGGGACTCAAGTTCTGAGTTACCAGGGTTAGGGTGGTTGGCGTGAAGCATCTATAGAAGGAGGAGACGGATTCACAGTAGTTACCACGCTTCCGCTCCCCTCTTTCCCCCCCCCTACATTTCTCAACACCACGTCGTTCTGCACACGATCTCCTCTCCCACACTTTTCGTCCTCATTGTTCGGCCTCGCGTCCCCAACCTCACCCCCAGATATGGCCTCCCATCAGGGCGGCCCTTCGAGACTCGGCACTCCAGCCCCTCTCTCTCCCCTCCCGACCACTGGAAATCTCGACCATCTGGTCTCGCTTTTCCACCAGACCACCGCTGACCTTGGGCTCCCCGCCGCGGGTTTCCCCCCCATCACTCCTGCAAACATCTCTACCCTCTCCATCGGGGAACAAATGCTCCTACCCCTACTATGCACCACCCTTCAGTCAAGCGTCCACATCGCAACGGCCCTTGAAACTCTCTCGACTGAAATCCACGACCTATCCTCTCAGGTTGCTAACCTGGACCTCTCCCCACAACCCCCAAACCTCGCCCCAGTCCAGGCATCCCTCCGGGACATTGCCTCCCGTCTTCCGTCAGCCGCTCAGGCCTCTTTCCCTCCCCAATGCCCTAGTGTTCAACAACAGGCCACACACCCCCCTGCGGGGTCTCGTCCCACCACCACCAACAACAACAACCCCGCTCGCGAAGAGAAAGGGAAAGAAAGAGCTCATCCTGCTCCACCCGCACCCCCACCTAACACGGTATGGCCCTTCCCCTCAGCTGACCCGGATCTCCCGAGGTACGACATGTCAACTTCCCCTCCCACACTGTACTGCAACCCTGAGGTGTTTGCCAAAAAATACCCCCACACCTGGGAAGCGGAAGAATTCGCCAAAGGAAAGTACCCCCCCGGTCCCGCCTGGACCCCTGGCCACCTTGACCCCGACTGGCGTCCCCCCAACACCATGGCCCCCAAGGCCACCCCCACCTACGCTCAAGCTGTCGCACCCCCTGCTAAGGCTAAGAAGGGTCGACAGGCGAAGGCCTCTGCCTCGGCTTCCTCAGTTGCGGTCGCGTCGGGTGAGGTTTTTACGAAACCTCCCCCTCCTCTCCCCCAAGCCGTCCGCAGATTCT
>Ga0307509_10000682_pt1 | contig 57943 bp, 74 predicted proteins | sample 10_EM_MG_FD_202245 | JGI IMG/M metagenome (GOLD analysis project Ga0307509, IMG submission 202245) | Populus trichocarpa ectomycorrhiza microbial communities from riparian zone in the Pacific Northwest, United States - 10_EM | ecosystem: Host-associated > Plants > Roots > Unclassified | place...
AACTATATTAAGTTTTACCGTTGATTCTTCTGAATTATTTTACCTCATCTTTATCTTCTACTTTGAGTGTTTGGTGCGGTCGCAACCTTAGAGTTCACCTCTCTACAGGGTGCCCCCGTTACACTGATAGACTATTTTGAGCCTAATACCCAGTCTGCTACTGGTCATCCCCGGCTTTTCATCATTGATATACACTCTTCTCACCTGACCTTAGAGTTCATTGAGTTCTGCTCTACACATGAGATCCAGCTTTTGTATTTTCCGCCCCACTCCACCCACCTTCTCCAGCCTTTTGATGTTGGAATCTTTAGTCCATTAGGGCGCTACTACAGCAATGAGGTTGATGACTGGGGTCGAGTGCACCCATATCAAACTATTAGCAAGGGAGACTTCTTTCCACTTTGCCAAAGAGCACGCCAAAAGGCCTTGACTATTGTTAATATCAAGGCCTCCTTTGCTGCTACTGGTATTCACCCATTTTGCCGTGCCCGAGTTCTTGAAATTATCGATAAATCCTCTCCTCCTATCTCTTCAACAACTCAACTATTACAGATCACCACTCTTCCTCCCTCTGGCCTCTCTACTACCTCATCCCCTTCTACCTCTATTGGCTCTGAAGCTAGCTCTGTCTTCCTACCACCTGAGACTACAAAACAGGTTGCGCAGCTTAAAAACCTGTTAGTAGTCTCTCATAACACTCATGTAGTTAAGAATATTGGAGTCACACTTGCAACCACTGCAGGTACAGCTTTAGCGGCGGCAACCATTGCAGAGGAAACTGTGTGCAGGATTGCCTCAGCTCCTAAAAAGAGCAAATCCGACCGCCAGCATATCAGTAAAGCTGTCTTGGTATCCCGCTCTTATTTGGATAAGGCTCAGAATCTTCAACTTCAGAAAGAAGCTGAAGAAGTTAAAAAAAAGGAGAGAAAGGCTATTAGAGTCAAGCAAGAGCTTCTAGCAAAGGGAGTCAATGGGTCTTCAGGTCGGAAAGGCAAGAAGGCCACCTGTGTGCCCGAAGATTTGTCACCGAGCGATATTCCCAGTCCTAGTACGACTCACTCAGTTGTTCCCTCCTCCTCCCGTCCTCTTGACCTCTCCACACGGCCTCCACTTCACCCAATTAGCAGTAATTCCCAAAGCGCATGATAGTAGAGTCTTCTATTATCCCTTTTCAGGTCCGCAATTTCCATTCTCTCAGCTGGCTCTGAATATTTTCTAATAAGAGTAAATAGTCCATAATTTCCGGTAGAAATTGGTCTTTGGTAGTCACTTTTTTTTCTTTCTTTCTCAACTTTCCTACTTTCTTCTCATGGACTGTCTGATATCACACTTATTTTATTCTTCTTTACATTTGTCTTTTGGTTGTCGTAATACCTCTGTTATTTGACAAGGGACTTGGTTGTGTTGGGGTGGCCCGTTTCCCAGTCGTGACCTGCTTCTAGGTCGGATACGTTACCGTACTCGAATACCGCACTGTATAAGGCCTATGCCGCCACCACAACCAACCCCCCGTTTCGCCACCAGCCCGCAACAATAAACAATACAAGTACGAGTACTAGTACTCGTAAACTATCACAAATCTAAAATCCCTCACACAACACAAACCCTCCCTGGCTCTTGCAGGAAGATCTTTGTAAATTATGATATCATATTCCCAGCCAAGGATCCCGGATTTATCCCATCGTACCGGTACTGTACACTCGCGGTAAGAAAGTCGTGGGACAATTGCAAAACTATTTTCACTACAGGTTTAAAACGTCTCCCATTATCTAAGTCCATACTTAGGGCCTGTTTGGTGAAGATGAGATATTCTGCCAGGCGACTGCTTCTGCTGTGAAAATGGCCTTCTCTCCGGGCAGCAGAACCGAACCATTATATCCAAGCAGACTCTAAGTACCTTTTTGGCTGTAACGGTTCGGTTTTGTTGCCAAATAAAATGACTCCCCTGTCGCCATTTCATAGTGGAGAGAAGGTGATTTTCACAGCAGAAATGGTTGCCGAATGGAATAGAAGCATTGCAGCCAAAATGGCTCTTAGTATTTCGTTCTTGCCCCCTCCTTCTCAATTAATGCCTTAATCCTACGAGGCATCCCATCTATCATTCTGTAGATCCTATCCCAATCCAACCCTTCCCATTCCTCTCCAGCTACTTTCATTACCTCATCCACTGTTCTTGGCTTCTTATTGCGAAACCTCCTCTTAAGCCGTAATTTTAACATGTGCCAAACATTTTCGATAGGGTTCATATCTGGCGATTTCGGGGGCCAATTCAGCTTCATGATATGCTGAGAGTGATAAAAATTTGTTGTTAAAATGGAACGGTGAACCCCAAGCCCATCTTCAGCAAGGAGATATTCTTCCCTCTGGCTAGGTAGTTTTTGAAGAAAAGGAAGAAGGTAAGGCTCAAGAACCTCATGGACAAATTGCTGACTGTTAAGCCCTAATCTATCCCCAGGAGAGGTTCGTTCACTTGGCTTTCGCTGTCTGATATAAACAAGTGGAGTATGATACCCGAATGTAATTGCTGCATAGAGTCCAGTAGAAAACCGATTTGAGTGTTGCTGCTTGTCTTGATAGCGTTCCTGGTTGCCGGTTCCTGCCTTTCGTCGGACTCTCCTAGGCCCTCCTTGATGACCACTACTTGAATAAGTAGTTTCATCAGTAAAAATACATTTTCTCCAATCACTTACCTCCCAGCTGCTCATTTGATGAGCCCATGTTAACCGTTTCATTTGATGTATAGGTGATAGTCCCTCTTGTCTCCGTGCAATAAAGCTTCGGTAGCCTTGTGATCGTGCCTCATTTCCAACTAAACGCTCACTAACATGGAGGCCAGACCGCTCGGTAATTTCCTCAATAGTAGCATCAGGGTCATTCTCAATCAGAAGGGCAATATTTTCCTTATCTTTGCTGCTGAGCTTTGATGGCCGCCCAGAGCGAGGAAGATCTTGCACATTTTTCTCCTTCTTCCACTGTTTCACTATACGCTGGACTGAACTCTTGCCATAACCAATTTGTTGCTGTATCTGCCGATAGGAGTAGCCTTGTAGGTGTAACTCGATCGCTCGAAAACGCTCTTCTTCTGTTGCTTCCCGATTCCTTGAAGTTTCTTTTCTAATAGGCATCTTCGGTTATGATGGGAATTCAATTCTGTCAAGCGAGGCATGGGTTCTCTGTCAAGTAAGAGATGGGTCGATGGGTCAGGTTACAATAACATTATAATACTGTTGTGACTATTACATAATCTGTTGATCTAATTGCATAATTGTCCCACGACTTTCTTACCGCGAGTGTACTGCGTTCAGCCACTCAGCCACTCACTATCTCCGTACTGTACTCGTACAATGCCCCCACAGGCCCAACCACCCGCCTGCCCCTCCGCTGCGAACAAGCATCTCGATTAAGGGGCCAAGGTATTATATGATGCAAGCAAGATCTACAAGATACCGGGCTCCAGGTTTGGACCAGTTTATCATGCTTTTCGGGGAAAAAGAAGAAAAAAAGTGGGCCAAGTCACCCGCCATACTGGGTCCCTGTATTGTACAGATACCTAACCCAGGGAGGTGCGGGATGATCATGTGGAATCACTCGGTTCAACGTGGCAGTGGTTGGTGGAGGGAGGGGGAGGGAGGGTTTCTATGAGCTTGACTGATAGGATACTGCACAACTGCTGCGTGGAGTAGAGAGGGAGGAGGTAAAAAAGGAACATACATACCCAGCGCCGGTCGCCGGTTTTATGTCGATTTTTTTTAATTTTTTTTTGGAAAGACACAGGAGAGAGATAAACAGGTAATCGGCCAGGCTAAGCACCGCAAAAGCACAGCAGAGGGAAGCAGCAAAAGACAAAAAGACAAAAATACGGAGATGAAACAATGTAGTGAAAAGTAGATTTTTAAAAAACTCTTTTCATTCCAATTCAGCATTCTTGCATGGGGATAATCCGAGAAGATATATGATATATAAGAAAATAAAAAACCCGTGGGAAGAGGGGGTGGAGAATGCAAATGCATTTGGTATACCCGCCATGACTTTTCAAACGACAACTAGCAAGGACAATTGAGACAGAATGAGAGAGGGAGAGAGGGAGAGAAAGCCCATCTAAAACCGTGAAGTCCTATACTGCGCCCTATACACCGTGTACCCCACATATCCGCCGATAATCACAACTACGAAAATGATCATCTTCAAGAAGAACCAACCCCATCCACCACTAGACTCACTCTTGCTTCCTCCCCCATTGCTTGGTTTCCACATAGACGCCTTATCGGCCTTGGCAGGGCGCTTGCCGCCGCCGCCACCACTACCAGTGTTGACCTGGTACAGGTTTTTCGAGGACACTGTGATGATGTCGTGATTGTCTGGGCGCGCATTAGCAGACCGCATCGCGGAGGGGAGGAAGAATGGAATATTACCGCTGAGTTCACCGGTTTCCGCCGTGAAGCCGAGGTAGGTGATCTGAGGGAGTGTGACGTTGGGAACATTGAAGCAGAGGATCCATTGATCTTCGCTCTTGTATTGGAGTTCGAGTTGGAGGTAGTTTTCTTGAAAGTAGGTTAATCGGGCTTTTGTGGCAATTGGTGCGCCTCTAATTCCCCTAGCCTGTACCCATTAAGTCTAGTTAGTATGCCATTAGCAGCCCCCCAACACAGAATTTAAGAACTAACCGAACACCCGGCCAATTCATTCTCCTTCCCATCGTTTCCATGCTGGTACACAGTCTCTCCATCACCTGCGTCTGTTGTTAGAAAACCTCGAGTTCCACCCACATTATCGTACAGGAAACCAACCGAGCATAGCCATAACGTAGGGAAAGATAATCCCGGGGCGATTGTTCTTATAAGTATCAAAAAATACTCCAAGGCCCTCAAATTTGTCTGCGGCTCCAAACACAGGACCCTGCAAAGCCCTCTCCTTGGTGATCCACATAGCCATACCATCACCGTAAAGATTTCCTTGCCCATGAATCTTAAACTCAACTTCAATCTATAAAGCCTCACCACAATCCTGTTAACACACTCCTCCCCTCAAGGCGGCGGCGAGGGGAAACTATTTCCTACCTCCCAGTTTGTCGCCGTGAGCGGCAACCTCGACCACAGCCACCCGGACTGCTGCTGCCTGTCCGAGGTTAAGCGAATGTACCTATTCCCCCACCAGTAGTATAAGCACCAAAGCCTCTTCACTGAGCCGAGATGGAAAAACCCAACTGGTCTGCCCGAACAATAGTATCACCCCCCCAATCAAACCACCGACTCTGCAACTCCGTGTCCAAGTACGGCTACCCCCCACCACCTCCTTATTAGCCCTGCTCCTCATCCCTTCCCTCTATAAACAGGAACATACCTGAAGCAAACTATGAGTCCTCAGCGGCACTGTCTTGACATCATCATCATCCGCAGGATTCTGTCCCAATCCTTCGCGCACGAGCGCTAGAGCAGTGAATATTGAGCAAAAGCTCCACTTCATAATTCTGTATCGGTTTTCTTTGAGAAGGAAAAATAGTGGAGCGTTCGGTGTTGTAGTGATAGGTGGGGTGGGGCCAAATCGTTCGTTCGCTTTCGCGGAGATTCGGCGAAGGAGGGGGGTCGAAAGCACAGTATGATAGAGTTAGGCTTTCTTGTGGACAGCTTTCGCGAAGATTGCCAAGACGTTCTAGGGGGAGTTGAGTTGGGCTGGGCTTGTGTCGGTCAGTCTGCCTGGCTCGAGTACCGCTTGGCTAAGGGTTGGGACGGGGAATTCGCATCTGCAGAGTAAAGTACTGTATGCAGGGCTGGATATTTTTATTTTCTTCTTTTGCTATCAGACCGCAATGCCAGCAGGGTAAGTTTATCTGAAGCCTCACGCCCTACAATTAGATTTTTCCGCATATCTCATTCCCGTACTGCCGGTACTCGAGAGTTCAAGCAACTTCCCCACACACACGCCACACCCAACAACAAACCAGATTTCCTTCTCCGGCCACTCGAACAAAATGGATAATCTTGGGAATATGCTGGGCCTCGGCAATAATCCTACAAAAGAGGAGCGCAAACAGGTTCTTTGCCCCCCGCCCCCCGCCCCCCCCCTTCCAACTTCTCGGACAATAACTAACAGTATTCTTAGGCATTAATGTCAACAATTGCCCAGCAATCAAACATCGAAAACGCCCGCACTCTGATCGAAGTACCCGTCCCACTTGCCATCACTACCCACTGGCCGCAGAACTAATGGTGAATAGAAAATCAATGAAAAGTGTTTCGAAAAGTGCATTCCTAAGCCGGGAAGCAGTTTATCTTCTGGGGAGAGCGTATGTTTTCCTTTCCCTCTGGGGAGTGAGGGAGCGGATTGGCTAATGGCTAATGTTGTGGTAGGCTTGTTTGACGACCTGCATGCAGAAGTATATGCAGGCCTGGAATGCGGTGTCTCAGGCCTATATCTCTAGGATTAAGTCGGATCCAAGAGGGAATTAAGGGAAGAAATGGGGTAGATAGAAACAAATAAACACAAACAAAATTGTGGGTTCGCCTTTGCTAGACGTGGGTTTGTTTGGAGAGCGTTTGCGCCCTAGGCAAGCGGAGGATTCAGTAATTCTTGGGCTTGTCACATATATTCCGCTAAGAGTACTTTGCGAAATAGACACGGTGATCAATGATAGTGCAGTTTTGTCCTTAAATTTTAGCAATCGTAAGAAGTGGTAATTACGCCTATTTACCTTTTACCAAACTCCCTCAACAGACCCACCGTCCGGGTTAACCCACTTACCACTCTCTACCTGCTTCCTGGAACCGGCACCCCCGTAACATTCTTCCTAGCATTATCAAATTCCCGCACGGCGATGGAGCACTCAATCTCCTTACATAACTCCTTCCTCCGATTAACTGGCAGCTTCGACAAGAACTCCACACCCGACGCTCTCTCTACAATGCTAAGTGGCACCGAAAACTCCTCTAATTTGGTGCTGTTATCGATAACAGCGTTCGGTAGAACGAACGCTCCAACAGCAACGGTTCCACCAACAACACCGTCTTCCGCCAGAATGACTTTGTAGAAGTGTGTAGGAACGGCTACATTCGGGGGGTTACCGATGACTTCGTAAGAGACGCGGTACTTGCCGTCGGAGTCGCGACGGGGGAGGTAGAGAGGTCCTGTCACTATTCGGACGGAAGGGTATTTTGAGGTTAGGCGGCGGCAGAAGTCCTCAAAGTGGGACCAGTCTGGTTTAATTAGACTTGCATGGAGAATGGCAAGTAGGTAGGCATGAAGTTGGGGGGGGCCTCACAGTCGCGGTTGAATCCCGCACCGACTTGCGGGCACATGTTTGTCAGGAAAAAAGTATCATCCATGGCTTCCTGGCTGAACTTTGCGTCTGCGGCGGGGACCTATATTGCAACTATCAGTCCGCGCCAGAAACCTTCGTAGATATAGGGTAATACCTGATGCCCACGATCATACCCGCTTCCCCTATAGTCATTCAATCTCGCTCTAAACTTTTCCGGAACTAATCTCCCATTTAATTAGTCCTGCCCCCCCCAATGCATAATGCGACATACCATCACGATCCTCAACAAACTTACTCCGATTCCGATCCCCCTCCCTCGCAGCCACCGACTCAGGGGTAATATGTTCAGCAACCCAGATTGGATTTCTTGTCCTGCGGTCAAAAGACGAGACTAAAGCCGTCCTCGTTGCAAGATCGTTCACGGGTCCAGGAAACCCGTACTGGAACAACCCCGAAGGATCAACAGGTTTCTGCAACTGGGCCGCCTTCACTGAGGCATTTGTCACGCCTAGTAGCAGCGGTATGCCGCTGCCCGAGGCTGCCGGAATACCTCTTGTTGGGATAGTAGGTGGTACGGACTTCTGGTTATTTGCGGTGGTGTAATAGATCGCCGTTGCGGCAGCTCCGGTCGCGGCGGAGGCAGCAGCGATCAGGCCGAGTGTTGCTTTTGACATTTCTAGCCTTCTTTTCTAATCCAAGTGCGAGACGAAAAAGGGGTGAGGATGGGGATGACGGGAAGAATTTGTATCGGGGGGTGAAGTGTATCTTTGTTCCCGTGACTTTGCCATTCTTCAGGGATCCCTGTGGATCAGCACGGGAGTTCTGCAGGACGCAGGGCTTGAGCTAGTCCCTCCCTATTGGTTCTTTCTCCTGGTGGGGAGGGTGATGCGACCAAAACTCAAAAAAAAAAAAAAACCTTCGGAACCTGGGAAACAAGTTTCTGAGTAATTAAGACACTGCAAACCAACCTATCGCCCCAGATTTCTGTTCCGCTGGTCTCTCGTGTTTACTAGCGTTTGAGGGGGCATCCGGGTCATTAACCTCACAAGAGTGGATGCGTTGCGATTTACCGGTATTGCTCGCACAAAGAGTTAAGTCTTTCCGAATAAGACATTACTTCTTGTGCTTATGAATTCCACCCTGGGGGAGGAAAGAAGAGAGATGAGTTGTGTGGTATCACGACTTAGTGCGGCATGTTGCCCTTTCGAACAGATCCCGCAAATGCCTGAGCCTAAACTCAAGCGGCTGATTATCATGGTTAACATTGCTGCGGTGTCGGACCACCGGATGTGGGGTGTCTTCCCCTCCTTGCACTTTTTTCTTCCCTTCGGCTTAGGAGAAGCTAATTTGGCATCAAGGCTGTTCCAATCTGAGCTTATCTATGGAAAATGGAATGATAAAAACAAAAAGCTATCGCCGCCCCAGAACAGACCCGCACGCAAATTCCCACTCCTCATAATTTATCGTAGTAAGACAGCCCATGGCGAAATACCCGATTGCCGTATGATACCCTACAAGACAACCAACCATAACAGCAAACAAAAGGCCTGATCCTAAACACCGGAACGAAAGCAAATGCCGAATCCCACCCCTTGACAAACAACCAGTTACCAAAAAGAAAAAAGAAAAGCTGCTCCTAGTGTTGCTGTTGCTGCATGAGAAGTCTAGCTTTCCAAGCATCTCGTATCTCCTTAGCGGCAGCCATCAAATCCTCCTTGCCTACCCCGTCTCGGATGCTCTCGATAACGCTGTTAACGGTCGAGATGTGGTTACCATCCTTTTTATCTGTTCTCAGCCTCAGGAACCTCCATCTGCCCTGGTCGTCCATTGCGCATTCAACAATTTCCTCGTCGAGAGGCTTTCCCATACTCTTAAACTCGTCCCACTCCTGAGGTGTAACATACATCTCCGCCCATTTCTCGTACCTTTCCTCACCCATGAAGACTGAAAGATTGAACTTGGGCATCGCATCATAATCAGGCGCCATTGAGTCCGTATCAGATTCATCCTCATCGCCGTCTTCAAGGTCATCCCGAGAAATGAGCGGAAACTCGAGGTTCAGTCGGAAGTCGATTGAATTTTCTTCCGCTGGTTTCCATTTTAAGCTAAAAGATATTGATCAGCCCTGCCACATCTCGATGGAAACATACAACTTACATGTTCTGATCCGTGCCAAACTTATACGGCGATGTCCGACAAGTGAAGATGAGGCCATCATTACCGTGAGGTAAATTCGGCAGGACATTTTGGAACATCATTGGAATGGCGTACGAGAATTCCATTTTCTTGAATTCAACCCTACCGGGACCAACCCTATCAGCAAGCTGTACGGCCATAAGGCCAAATAAACAATAGGGGTAGTTAAGCTTAATAAGGGGCGACTGGTACTAACTGGAAGGGAAAATCATCCAATGCTTTTGGAAAATGCCTGATGAGATTCTTATAAGGATTGTAGACATGATCGCGGAAATACTACCAAAAGTTAGTACGATCCCGCATAGAAAAGCCCTGGAGCCTCGTACAGCAAGTCTCTTGTCCAGAGTCCTATTCATCACGTGCTGGTTGTCAAGTATTAAGCAATCGAAGATCAGGTATCTCAACAATGGGCTCGGTCCACCGACATCGTCCAAGACCAATTCGCCATCCACCAAAGTATCCCGGTGGTATCGCCGAAAGGTAGGGTCATCAGGCATGGGGAAGTGTAGGTGGGGGACGAAATAGTAATCGTTCCTTCGGTCAATCAAGTAATGGACCTCACGGTCACCATCGTAGGTGAAATAGAGCAGACAGCGTATGCCGTCCGATTTCTCGCAAAGATAGTAACTGGTAGCAAGTTAGCTAAGCAACTCGATCACAACGTGTTTGACCAGACGAGCCCTTTCGAAGCTTGGAGGATAGCTTAAGCCACACTAGCTAAACCTGCAACATTCAACAGGGAGTGGGTGAGGGTGAAAACTTACTCTTGGCGCTTGAGTTCGTCTAGGTGCTTGCGAGCGAAGGAAATAGGTTGAGCGCCTATCAAGAATAAGCATAATTACTCCCTTTGGGGGAGTCGGGAGTAGAGAATACCTGGGAAACTTAAGTTCCTCCCCCTTCCAAGCATCTCTCCAATCTCGGCGCGCAACATCTGAGCAAGGTCATGTTCCGCCCTTATTCCCGGCATCGATGGGACTGAAGAGGGCCTTGAAGGCATTGCTACTGCGGAAATATGGGTACGGAGGAGCGAAAAGTTGAGTGGGATAGAGGTTTCCGGAGAGAGGTATGCAGGAACAGGTTCTAGAGTGTTTAGGTGCGTGTAGGTACCGTAGTTGACACGGCGGAAGCAGGTGGGTAAAAAGAAAAAAGCGGCAAATAAGACAAAGTCTAAAGAATAAGACACCACCCAACACGTTTTGGAGTTAAATAGGCCTTTATCGATAGGTCAGAAAAGCAGGGGTGTGGTTGTTTTGGCGGAGTAGATTGGCGAGCTGTGTGGTGGTAGTGGTGGTGGTGGTGGGGGAGGGGGGGGGGGTGAGAGTTATGAAGGCGGGGCAGAAAGTGGCCCTTTTTAAGTTTTTCTCAGGCGGTCCCCGATCCCATTTCTGAGCCGCTCAACTCTTTTCTTTTTCCTCTCTTTTTTTTTTTCCCCCCCCTCTCCCTCTCTCCCTTTCCCCAGCCATGACTCATCAGTCTCTTTCTATCTGTCCATCATTCCAATACCTATCATGTCATACTCTACCGTAGGGGCCCTCAAGTCTCCGGAATAGAGGTAACTGGTGGCACCCCTTGAGTCTGAATGACTGCAGTTCATACAAAATCTAGTAGGAGTGGTGCCACTAGTTATTCCATACCGTAACTGAATCACCTATCTGAGTCCCCATTCCGGAGACTTTAAAAAAAAAAAAGAGGGCCCTATGCTGCAGTAAGTAGTATGATACTTGTAGATCCTCCTGACCACGTGACACAAATACCGTAGCATCTCAGGGCCTAATTCAGACATTGCAGACAACACAGAAATATTTAGTCACCGGAGCTCCCCTGTTTCCATTTATTTCTCCCGTCACTCACTCCCGCCTTGTCATAAATTCCGATCAACCTTCACTTTATTTCACAATGAGTGGTAATGGTCTCGCGTTTGGATTAAACCTCTCCTCCAAGCCTAAAAAACCCACCGCCCCCCCTAAGCCCAAGAAGCCCGTGTTTGGGTTTGCACCTGACCATGATGTTGACGACGGGGAAGAGGATGAGGAGGATGGAGGTTCCGTTTTTGGAAAAGCAAAGGGAAATAAGAAGGATGAGAAAAAGGGTGCCACGAAGAAGGTTACCGCCGGGAGAGATAGGTTGGTAGTGAACGCGCAGCTATCCACCTTCAACGAATTATTGAAGAAGGCCGAGGCAACGGTGAAGGAGGCGGAAATACAGGTGGATCCATCGGTTTATGATTACGACGGTGTTTGGGATGACATGAAAAGCGTGGATCGGAAAAAGCAAAAGGCTGAAGAAGCGGATGCCTTGGAACGAAAGCCAAAGTACATGGAGAATCTGCTTCAGGCGGCAGAGATACGAAAGCGGGACCAATTACGGGCAAAAGAGAGGCTACTTCAGAAGGAGAGGGAAGCCGAAGGAGAGGAGTACGCAGATAAGGAAAGCTTCGTAACAGGGGCATACAAGAAACAACAGGAGGAGATGCGAAAATTAGAGGAAGAGGAACGATTACGAGAAGGTATGTGCGTCATTATCTTCACCGCCCCCCTCTGTGCTTGTGGCTATGCTGACGGAACCTACCAGAGGGGATGCGCAAAAAATCACAGGGAATGTCCACCTTCTACCGTAATATGCTCAACAAAACCGAAAGCAAACACGACGAAATTGTGGCCGCCTCAACATCTAAAGATCCGAAACTCGAACTTGAAGATCGGTCTACACCAAAGGGGAAGTCTGACATGGAGATCGCTGCAGAGCTCAAGGCCAAGGGTGCCTCGGTGGAGATCAACGAGGAAGGCCAAGTAGTCGACAAAACCCAACTGCTTTCCGGAGGTCTAAACTTAGGAACTGTCAAGCCATTCAAACCAAGCTCCAGAGCAAGCAATTCCGCTGGGGCAAAGCAGCAACCGGGCTTCCAGTCAAAGAACAAGTTACAACAAGACCTCAGGGCCAGACAGAGTAAGATGTTGGAAGACCAACTGGCCCAAGCCCAGAAGAGGGCCTTGGAGGAAGAGGAAGAGTCGAGGGCAGAGTTGGAGCGACAGGCAAAGTCGAGGAAGACAAACGCAGATGTCCAGTCAGCGAAAGAAAGATACTTGCAGAGGAAACGGGAGGCCGCAGCAAAGAAACAGTCATAGTGTGTTTTTTATTCCTTATTTTTATATTTAAACATTTGTAAAGAGCCTTCAGAATCGATTCTCCCCGTGCTTGAGCGAGTAACTAAAGAGGATTCATAGATGCTCTTGCTCGCACAAGTGGCATGGGTTAGACGCTCGCCCACATGTATAATACTGTAGATTGAGTTTAGGTTTTCTCGCTTTTCATTAATCTCCTCCGCAGAATATATTATATCATATCCCCCATCACAGAAAGTGCGTTTGTCACTGAAGCCTGCTATAAATACCTTCACTAGGCACCAACTGAAGCCTAAAGGATAGCCGCAGTGAATTCGGTGAGTAAATCGAAACGAATCTGCAGCCACCCTCTCTTTCTTCCTCGAGTGCCCACTGGTAGCCATCCAACAAGTACTCGATGTCAAACCCAGTGGGTTTTTGTTAACACTCCCGAGCCGAGGGGGGATGGGGGTCAAGGTCAAGGTCAATTCAGCTAACTACAGCATCCGTACTCTACATCGTCGTATGTGATATTATGGGTATAGTGTAACAGCGAGTCTGCCCTGGATATTGGTCATGGAAATATAGCTCACCGTGATACCAACAGAATAAGTCCCCCAAGCTACCCAAGCCCAAATACCGCTACCGGTATATTACAGAGAAGATTTGCGGTAAACCCTAGCAAGATACAGTATGATACCCATATAAAAAAAAGAACAGGATAATAACTATCATAACTATGATACCAGCTACTCGCAGAAACCCTAAACACCCCCGAAATGTCGGGAGCCTCCCCCCCCAGCAGTGCCAACCTTCCTCCAACTCAACCGCAATTGGACAACAGACGCGACCAACTGCATGGTCCTATCTTGCACGACAAAGCGTAAGAGGTCAAAATAACCTTTTCAGCCTCACTCCGGCAGGAGCAGAAAAAATTACCCACCAACGGTAACCAAACAAACACCTCCTTCAGACCTTCATCTCCTCTCCGCCGCCATTACTGGTATGTACCTGGTACCACCACCACCACCAACCAACCAACCAACTAACAACCAACCAACAACCAACAAACCAAACACAATGACGACAGCACCCCCACCACCCCCAAATCCCCTCTCCTTCCCACCAGCAACCTTCCAAAAACTCGCGCCAAAGACCTTCCTAGAAAGGCACTTACAATCCACTCCCGCGACCCGTCCTTCCGGTCGCAATCCCGATACCTTCCGCACCCCCTCACTACACACGAACTCGCTTTCGCACGCTCACGGATCCGCGGTTGTCCGGACGGGGGATACGGCAGTGGTATGCGGGGTTCGCGGGGAGATATTATCGCTGGCGACGGGGGTGGGGTGTAGGATTGTTGTTCTGCGGAGTGGGGAGGATGGGAAGGAGGAGAGAAAGGGGGAGGGTAAGGAGGATGGGGATGGAGTTCGGGAGAGGTGTTTGGTCGTCACTAATTTGGAGATGGGTTTGTTCCCTCCTATCTATCTACCTATCTTCCGCCCGGTATCTATGGTACTAGTCAATGAGTGAGTGATTAGGAACCGGTTGCTCGAGGGATTATCACCCGGGTCCTCCTACGGACTTTGCTCAGGCTGTCACTGCGAGGTTGCATCGTCTACTGCTCGCGAATAAGCTCATCTCATCACAGTCCCTGCGCATCCTGGATCCGAATACCGAGGAGATAAAAGCGTACTGGGTACTCTACATCGACGTCGTCGTCATTTCCCTGGACGGTAACGTCCTTGATGTAGCCTGGGCTTCCATTATCGCTGCTCTCCGCTCTACAAGGCTACCGCAAGCGTATTGGGATCAAGACACTGAGGGAGTTGTCTGCTATCCGGAGCTTTCGAGATACAAGCCTCTCGACATTAAGAGATTAGCATTCATTGCGTCGTTTGCGGTCATCGACTTGGGCGTGGAGAAGGGCGGACAGGTGATACTGAGTGATCCGGATGAATTCGAGGAAGGAGTCTGCGAGGAGCGGGTTATGGTTTGTGCGCTCGAGGGGGGAAAGGTCGGGTGGATCGAGAAGGGGGGTGGAGTTGGGCAAGTTGCGGAGGTGGTTGAGTGTGTCCGCCGGGCTACCGAGAGGTTCAAAGTCTGGGAGCAATTGTTTGCAGAGGTTCTGGGGAGTAGTGGGTGATAATCATCCGGTGTTATAGGTAAATAGAGATGTCTCCTGAATGTTGGTACTATAGTTATGTGCAATACAAAACGGTTTCCCATCTCCTTTCCTTCCCCCATGCCTTCGATGATATCGTGGCATTTTCCTTATTACGTTAAACTTTTATACTACGAACAGACTTACGACACTACTTGTAGAGTTATCACGCCAATTGCCAACCCAACTAGTTAGCAATGGCAAAGAAGAAAAAGTTACCCCTCCAAGGAGAACAAGAGCAAATCACTGAATGAACGGGATAAACGCCGGCGTCCTGGCTCTATACTCCTGGTACTCATCCTCAAAGAACTCCACCAACAACTCCTCCTCCCCGCGAATCCGATTATTGAAGAACTTCCAAAGCACAAGCGAGTAGCCCACAAAGCAGACCGGGTTTCCGAGCATAATCTGTGTTCCCAGGCCCCACCAGAAGAAGCCGAAGTAAGAGGGATGTCGAAGATACCTATTCCAATCAGCAAAAAAGAAAGAAAAAAAGAAAGAAAGAAAAGAGGAAACAGGAAAGAGTGATAAAAACAAACCGATAAATCCCACTCTTAACCAAAACATGACCCTCCTCCTTCCTGTAGGCCACGAGATGACTAAAATTCGTCCCAGCATGAATCATAGCAAGACTCCTAGCGACCTGCCCAACAAGCATCAACACCACACCCACAATCCACAACCCCCCACCCGTCCATTCGCCCTTCCACCCCTCCCCCTTCCCCCAAACCAACCACTCCACGAGCCCCTCCGTGAATGCCGCCGTGTGAGCTAGGTTGTATGCCATGCCATTGTTCGTCAGGAGGTATGAGCTAACTTTCGCTTTCCGCGTATTGTACGCTGCCGTCGTCCAGAACTCCAGGAAGTGGAAGAGCGAGAGGGCGGTTATGAAGAGTGGGAGTTGCGGGTATGTGCTTCGGAGGAGATACGCGAGTAGGAGCGAGGAGGCGAAGGTGCTGCCCAGGAGGAATGCCCGAATTGCGATCGCGGAGAGGGAGTAGATGCCCGAGGGGTAAAAGTAGAGTGGGATGTCGAAGGGTTTGGGTGTGTAGATTCTTTGGGAGGAGGAGGACGAGGACGAGGAAGAGGAGGACGAGGGTTGGCGGGGCGCCGGGGGAGGGGGGGAGGGGGAGGGTGATGAAGTAGCAGAAGAGGTGCGGTGGGGTGGAAATGGATGCCAGTTTGTGGAGGCAGAGGTTGTTGACATTTTGATTGGTGGTGATGCTCCGTTTCAGGGGGGTTTGATTTTGTGATGTTTGTGCAGCGGTATTGGTGGGGAGGAGAAGAGAAGGGAGGGGTAAAGTGCAAGTAAAGTGAAGAATGGTTACAGAGTACCGGTATGGTAGTTATGATCTGTATGTAAATCGGCGTTGCTACACATGACCAGCATGACCCAGCCGGTTAAGGTGGTGGCTGTAACCTTAGTTTATGGCAGCCTTCTTGCATCCCATCCGAGTGCTAGGGATTCAGGGATAGAGTTATCTTGGCGGTGCCATGATCAGCCTAAACACGTGACTGGGTAAAAATCCTGCGTTCAATGATCTCCCCGTCCACTCTTGTATTTCTTGCAGGTCAAATGCTGGCGGACTACTTAGTTCTATTCACCAAGCTAGCTAGGCACTGTAGCAAACAAGTACAAGTATTCAATAGCCTAAATTATCATATCTAGGATATCGTAATAACTCCTAGTGTTGGCGAAGGTTGTCGAGTGAGATGCTATGAATCCTAGCTTTGATCCCTTGGGAAGATATAAGATGAGACTTTGACCTTGTCATTGTATACTGGTGACACCACAGCTATTTCTTTTTTCGAGTTTCTGGGTATCGGGGGTTCACATTCATTATGTTGACAAATTGACTCATTGGATTACTAGAGTTGAAGTTTATGTCTCCCCCCCGAAAGTAGGGAGCTGTCCTGCTTGTGTGGGACTGATAGAGATATAGTACGAGCAGTGCGTGGTGCCGCCTTGACTGCTTGTTTTACTGTCTAAGCATAAAGCAGGAGATAGTGGGGGTGCAGTTGTTGATGCAGATTTGTTTTGCTGGTATCATATCAATATTTATTCTGGTGATGCTTGTGCTCAGACCCAAGCAATACATCTCGGGTGATCCTACCCCCGGCATCCCTACCTCACGGCCGAAAGTGCCCCTATTAGCCCCCCTCCTATCAATTACCATCCACCAATCAGAATAGACATATATTGCTTCATATGCACCATCTGTCACTTCCCCCATCTCTGCTCGACAGCTAGCCCTCAAAGACGATGTCTTCACCGAATCCAAGATCTCGTGTTAAGGTGAGCCTCAAGACAAGCCACCAATGAATGCTGTTGCACATCGTGGTGCACAGCAGGGAGCGCCAACCACGAAACTGCTCCTTGCCTACAAGGATATGGAGGCCAACACAGTGCGCATGATGGCGATGAGGAGATTCCGAGGATGTTGGGGAATGAGTGACTGGATGTCAGCGGCCATCCGGTGGAGGGGCAGACCGTGGTGTTTGCTTTGGTTGACTGTGGGCAGTAGATAATAGCAGTTCAGTTATTACTTGGGAATGAGAGTCGATCTTGTTTGCTAAGGTAGATGTGGGTGTTAGGGGAGTTAGTAGGGAGGGTGTGCAGTATCAGAAGCTGGCCGAGACGTCGACGCTATAGATCAGGGATATCCTTGGGGAGCATCAAGCCATGAGGAAGGTAACCATGAGGTATTTTGGGATGGGCCGTGCCAGTATTTTGCAAAGGTCACAATAATAAAAAAATTGACCTGCGGGGTTACATTATCCAGTCCCAATCAGTAAAATCGATATCGTCCACCCCTCCCACCAAAAACCCGTTGAGCCATTCATTAATAAGGTGCTCGGCACTACCACCTCATCCGCCCAAGTGAGTAATTGAAAAACCCTCCCTCCGGGTATTCACTCTAAACCCTTTCCCACATTGTTATGGTCCGCGAGCAGTCTGCACGGGGGAAGGTGGGTATACATGCAGTCCCGAGCCATTTGGACCGGGACTTCACAGGGCTGCCGTCACCGTATTGAAGGGTAGTGTTAGAAATCAGCTAATCCTGCTCCGGGTGCTATAGTTTCTTTTGTTATATGCGAGTGCGGAAGCACGGGAAGTATGTTTCCATTCACGGATGGCAAGGAGCATGGACTGTCAGAGGAACCCACGAAAGCAAAGGAGATAATGCAGAGCAAGAGTTGGGCATTGGATCAAAGGTGCAAGAAAAGAGGGAGTCTTTGTGATACATTTCTTTTGTTCAGAGATTATGCAGAATGTTTCTTTCTTTAGTTTCTGTTTTAGAACCAGGAGGAATGAAAGTGGAGCTGTGTAGTGATCGATAGAAGGACCAGAGTTCGGTTTTGTTTTTGATGTATGCTTCTGTCCTTATCACTAGTTTAGCAAGCAAGAACGAAGAGAAGAAGTTGCGCGCTATCCACTCCAGCTGCTATTCGGCGCCGTATATTTGACCATTTTGAAAAGATAGAACCCGGGTAAGGGGTGTTTTACAAGCTAACCAGGAGGGGAAATATTCGAGGAGTAAACCTTCTAGGACTACGGGGCTTTCCATGCCTATAAGCATAGACTGCCTATGACCTAGATTACTGGATCTTATTAGCACTTGCTTCCGTTTTCAATGGTTTTTTTTTAGCTAGGATATCATTTCATTTGCCCATTTAGTTCTTGTTTCTTAATCATCGTTTCATATCTCGCCCTGGCATGAGTGGAAAGGAGTGAACCCACAAGTGAAGGGGGTGGATACATTCCCAAGAAGCTTTGCTAGAGCCACCTTATCCAGCAAGGCAGGCGGGATCTCCGGTGTGGCCTTTTTGCAGATTCCGAACGAAGCCTCTCTGGGGGAACGTCACATTCTCGGTTGTGATGACATTCTGGCACTGGGATACCTTTGTCGGGTTCCAACTGCTGTTCTAATGCCTCTGTTGTTGGTTATAGGCCTAGGCTGCACTCTCCCCCTAGTGATAATATCAGCTTGCTAGTGACATTTGTTCCGGGGTGTAAATACGAGTAGCATTTTATATAGGATCTTCTTACGGACCGGCGCAATAAAGGATGTTGTAACGACTGCCTTGTTTCAGAAAGAAGCTGCGGTGGTGCCCGACTGTTTATGCGCTAAAGAACCACCTCACCAGTTGACGTACCACACCACAGTCGGCCATACAAGATATTGAAGGATCCTCCAGCAAAAGGATGTCTTGGTGACACGAGTGATTTTCTATGCAACAGGGTTCTTCGTCCTATTGAGTGACTGGGTGGGTGATTTGGTTTCGGGGCCTAATGCTCCCTAATTTGGCGTATCCCTTTTTACAAGTAGTGCGATTCTCTGTGAGAAGAGTGCGAAATGTTGTAATTGGAAAGGAAAGGTTTTTTCTATCTCTCGCGTTGCCAGCCCAGCTTCACAAAGGATGGGGCAACTTTTTTTTATCATAAAAAAAAACCATGGGTTTTCAAAAGGGCACTGGCCTAGGCGTGAGATCTGCGGTAACCATTCTAGTATCAAGAGGATCTTATTTCTTTCACTAGGCACTACGTACAACTGGCTCAACAGAAAGAAATAGGCTCAAAAGACAAATACCAGGTGAGGATATTTTGCCAGAACCAATAATGGCCAAAACATCCATACACATTTCAGAGCCCGCACCGCCTTTTCCATGCGAATGAGAGCAAAAGAATAACTCCTTTTTTATTCCTTTCTGCTACCCCGCCGATCGCCAACCTTAAGGTCTAGAGTCGGATTCTACCACCTCGTAGCAGGATTGACATACCCCACAGCCCTATTGATGAGCGCTAGGTTCTCCAATCTCCTAGTCCCCATAGGTCAGGATTTTTTTCAATTCTCCTGCCCTACATGACGGATCGTTCAATAATAACTCATTGTGAGCGTGAATTGAACTCCTGGGCTCCCGCTAATTGCAACAGGAGGTTAATTGGTTCTTGACATGTTAACCACTGCGCCAGCTAAGTATTTCATGAAAGATTCAATTGGGAACTAATACTTATCCTGCTAAAAAGGTAGTTTTCCTTCTTTCTTTGGATTTCGAGGGAATGGCGGTGCTCCCCCCCTCTAATGCATGAGGTGAGGGGGGTCAAGGTAGACCTTTTTTGGTTCCCTGGATGTCTTTATTGAGAGTCCTCTGAAATTTTAAACCCGGAATGATGCTCTCCTTGTCTGCAGCTGCCATCCCTTCGTTCGCACACCGCATTTTGCGGAATTTTAGCACAGAGGCTGGGCCAACTCTAAACATACAAGGTATAGCGCTGGCCTCCTGTTGGCCACTCGGATAGTAAATACTTCTAGCACAGAGAGCCTAAGGAGGATTTCGTTGAGAAGTGACTTATAGCGTTCGACCTTTAATATTCAAGTCAGTCTAAGCCTTGCTTCCGTGAATACAACGAGGGGGTAGCTGCACTGTACCAACATGATAGGAAACGAGGCCACACAGTATATGGTCTCAACACACCAATCCCGACGGCAACCTGGAGCCAGAGCGCCGAATTTGATATCTAAGATCTCGCAACACCGCAGCCCAGTTAGATGCTATGCTAAGCACAAACTTCACCCAGCATATAGTCAAAGGTGGCATTCATGGTCCCAGACCATTAGAAATAACTAGGATGACAAGAAACCAGATGAAGATCGTAACCCCCATAACGAGCTATAATAATTATTTAAACCTTGTAATATTTTTAAAACTTTGAGTTTGTAGGATTTAGTAGATCATCTCGAGGCAGCGGCTCTCTACGCTGCCTCACTTCAAATAATGATGATAACTTTGATAAGTGGATAATGTTGCATTTCGCAACAACAACACTCAAATAGTGAGTCAAGCCAACGAGCAGCTTTGGGAAAAGTGGTGGTATTGTAGCCCTGGTTATCCCACAGAGTAGAGCGGCCAACATGACATCCAATCCAGAATAACAACAATAAATAATCAAACCATTTACAACTACGAAGAGAATACGCATGGTAATCTACCTGCAGAGCCGAAGTGGGCACTTGGTTCAAGCTTAACTTATCATATCTCCACAAAATGCTGTAGGTTGCCTCTCTCGCCTATCGTAAGGCTGCATGCCAACCTAAACTTAAAAAAATAAGGAAAAAGAGTTCCCCCTCACGAGCCTCACAACCCCACCAACCACAACCAAAAACCACCTAAAACCCAAAATGACAACCCCAAGCATAAATCTAACAATAATCGTCGCAGCAACCCACTCCCTCGGAATCGGGAAATCCGGCACACTACCATGGCATCTCCCAACAGACCTCTCTTACTTCTCCCGCGTCACAAAACGTCCCCCCCCATCCCCATCCCCCCCCACCAACCCGGTGCTAAACACCCTAATAATGGGCCGGAAAACCTACCTCTCCATCCCGCCAAAGTTCCGCCCGCTGCCATCGCGCCGCAACATCGTCATCTCGCGCTCCCCGCGGCCTGATTCTTTCAACGACGCGAGTACCTGGGTCACTTCCTTCCCCGACGCAGTTGCCGCCGCGGGCAGTGACGGCGGCAGGATATTCGTGATCGGTGGAGCGGAGATATACAAGCTTGCCATGGAGGACGAGAGGACCAGGAACGTGCTACTGACAAGTGTTGAGGGGGAGTTTGGCTGTGATCGATTTTTTCCGGTGGATGTGAGGGATGAGGAAAAGACTGGGTGGAAGCGGAAGGGGTATGAGGAGCTTTGCGCGTTCGTCGGGGAAGAGGTGCCCGTGGGGGTCAGGGAGGAGAACGGAGTGAGATTCTGGTTTGAGTTGTATCAGAGGCTTTGATGACTGATATGGGATGAGATGTAGTAGTGGTTTGTTTGTTTTCTCATTATTATAAACTGTGCTCATTAAAGTGATATCCAAAAAAAGAAAAAAGGAAGACGGCCAGGACAAAACGGTGAAAAGAAACAAGTTCTCGGAATATGCAAAAAGTCAAACCCCCCAAGGAGAATGCTTTTTGAGGCTTTCCCTCTCCTGCCATCCACTCCACTCCTATGCCATGCCATGCCAGATACGCCAATTTTTGCGGGCATGCCTAACTTGTGTACACGCAAAGCAAATTATGACCGCCCCAAAACACCGAATAAAAACTAAATACCCAGCCTACCTAGACAGGCCAACCTGTCGTTTGCTTGTTCCGGTAGACCACCCAAACACATGGCACAAACCATCATAAAAACGCCAAAAAGGAATAAATATATATAAAAAAAGCCAACAACCCGCCCCAATTCGCCCGGACCAACCTCTCTCAATAGCCTAGAACAGAACACAAGGAAGGATTTCACCCCTTCAAACCGCCGCCGTGTCGTTGTACTGGGGACCCATCATCGAGAATGAACAATCCGAAATGCCTCAATAGATTCATGCTCTCTTGGCCAGCGGGAATGATATGGTCCCTGGGGAGCAAAAACCCGTAACTGCCCGTATCCCTTAGTTTGATCTGGTACGAGTAGGGGATACGATCCTCGGCGTAGAAGAAGTCCATCATGCTCCCGCCGCCCGTTGTGCCCTGGTACTTGGCAAACCCGGTACCCTCACAAGCTGATGTCACTTCAAAATGCTCACCAGAAGTCAATCGAATGGCTTTAGCCAGGCCGATTCCTAGTTCTTCGAGATTCTCGAGATCCGGGGGCATGCTGTCGCAGGAGTACGAGTATGGATAGAGAACTAGCATCATGTTAGCATGTGTATTGAACCAAACCAGTGATACAGTCATACTTTGTTGCGAGTAAGAATGGAAGTCGAGTAGTCCCACTATTTCGGCCCCTTCTTTGGTAATATTGTATGTCCAATCTGAAAACACCTTTGCTTCTGCTGCTTCGAATGGGGAAGTTCCCGGGAACACTACACTCTCATTAGAACAAAATTCCCGATAAGGGTCACACAATTTCGGTAGGGTTAAACATACTGTCGCTGCAAGGGTTCGATTGCGATTGAGACGACCCATCGAAATGGAAGTTGTACGCTCTGTCCAGATCAATTCCTTTGCAGAAAGCTAAGGTGGTCGGCTGTCTATTCTTCCTCCAGAGCCTATCGCCCTCCCACGTATACACATACCCATCGACGTTGAGAGTCGGAATGAAATACCAGTCAAACCCATCAACTATGGTATCCAACAAGCGATCATTCCCCCTATATCCAGTGATAAGAGAGTATGCCAAATAGGAAACTGTCGAAACGCTAATCCATTCCCTTGCATGAACTGCTCCGGTCACAATGATGGTTTTCTTCTTACTTCCATCCACTCCCCGGTTTCCCACACGGATGGCTTGAATAGGACGCCCCTCATAGCTCTCCCCGATACTTATAATTTCCACAAAACCAGGAAAGAGTGATTGGAGGAGCTTCATCCATGCCTGAATTACATCAAGTGGCTGGTATTCTTGGAAGAAGAGGTCTTGGACTCCGTCCAGTGTTTGCCCATGATAACGGCTAAGAGGAGATTCACTAGGATAAGTATCTCGAGCAGTCTGGCTTAAGTCGCGCATCAAGCGAGCATGCGAATGTTGTAATGAAGCGGGCAGAAGGTCCAATAGAGGTGGGATCTAGGCATCACGGTCAACAATTCGCACCCTCGGCAATCGGTAGCAACGCAAGACATACATCTGCCTCCGCTATCCTAATATCAGCGTGAGTCTTGGTTGTCGACCAAACGTCCAATAGCAAGATGTTGGAAGCTTCGGCTAGGGCCTTTATCTCCTCGGGTGTCTTGAGGGTAAAACGTAACACTACATCGCCAGCATACTGCGAGACAACCTTCGTCGTCTCGGACAAGTATCTCCGATTCTCCCTCCGCCTTCCTTGCCGGTCGGCCCTCCCGAATAATTGACTGATAACAGCATCTCGAATCCGGGTGGACCACCGAGGCAGCTCAGGAGCCGAAGCTTTTGGATTTGGGAATTCACGAACAGTGTGAACACTCTTCGGTTCAACGGCTCGGCGGCCCAGTGAGTCGGGAAGTATGGCCGCGTTAGTCCCGCACTGGATCACCGCTCCCACCAAGACAACCGCCGGTGCGAGAAGGTGGATATTGTAATGCATGGAAAAAAGAAGACGGTGGAGAGTTGTAGGATCCAAATGGCTGAAGCTGTCTCTTTTTTTTTTCTCTTTCGCAGAGTATATTTTCTTCCTCTCCCTTCCTTTCCTAAGGATTGTCGAGTGGAAACGAATAAATGAAACGGGCGATGACAGTTCAGCCAGGAGATAGACAGTTATCTTGGGGGGGATGGGGGGGGGGCAGTGAATTGGGTGGTGGTACAAGGGAGAAAAAAAATGTGTCGTTCTTTGGGCAAGGAGGACTGCTACCGGCGAATATGATCGCAGGGAATGGAAACGAGAGTGAGGCACAAACACCGACAAGGATAGGAACAATCGGTTGCGCGTACCCTCGCGACAAGATAATGACCGGACGATAGGTGCTAAGTCATTTATGTCTGCTCTATGGGATGACAGCAAAAAATGATAAAATAGTTCTAGTCTTGTCCTGTCACTACCTTGTCGCTACTATGCGGTACTTGCGATACACTGGGCACTCGTACGTAACGTCTCCAGGGTACAGGGTATTCCTTTTTTCTTCTGACATGAATAAAGGTGCAAGGGAAGAAAGTGTACTGTATTAATCAGGTAGAAAACCTCTGCTCCAACCTATCCATCATTGACCCAATCACCTTTGGACATCAACTCAATGGAGAACTGTTTCGTTTCTATGCCCCACAATTCGTCCAGAACCAATGCCTGTACGACGTACCAACTGCCCACTGTCAGCTGCCAGTTACTTGTTGCAGATTAAAACGCCCGGGGGCAGGGGGGACTCCAAGAACCCGGATCAATGCAATGGTGTTGAACCAACGATACCGGCATCTTGAGTCATACATAGCCAGTATCTGTAATTCTCACAGACCAATACGGTACCCGAAGAGTGCTCAGTTCAAAGAAGCCGTGACCTGAACAAGCCTATCCATCAATCTACCGATATCTAACCCAAGGGGCAAATACCGGTATTGTACCGAGTAAAATAGTACAACTATCATACGCCTCTCACAGCAAAAAAACCCTCCTGCGAGGTAGGTAGTTAGCCACAGTACTCGAGTAGATTATAAACAAAGTACTCGAATACAGTACCTGGACCACTTCTGTTCTTGGGCACCAGTAATCATGAATGTACCAGTAATCGTGAATTAAGCGGTTATGTTCCCCGAGCTCTTATCAAAAACAACGCCCCTCTCGGCGCCTTAGCCAAGTATGATACTCTCCCAGAATTCCTCAACTTGCTTATGCTCGAGCAGTGCAATGTGCCCTCGCACCTCCCCTCTGCCCCTCCTCACCGCCAATCCATCCATCCCAATTACTCCCAGTGCTTGGCAACCCACATTCCCTCACACCCCTTGACAAAAGTCCTTCCCACCCTCTCACAAACCATCCAACAGATCAAAATCAAACTCATCACTCCACCCATCACAGCAAAAGGAGCAACCACCATTCCACAGCACCACACATACCCTACGATACCGGCATTATACCAAACTTCCCCGCAAATGCCCCTCGACTTCCACGAGTGTAGCCGAAGGCCATATGACCGTCACTTAGCAATAAAGGTGTCTATCGACAAGCCATTCTACTTCAAATTTGGTGAGCGTTCCCCCTAAAAATTGCTGTTTTAAGCCACGTAGCGGCTATATCTATTGGCCGCACTTGCGCACTGAGTGCTATATCATGTTTATCCCCAGAGTTGCTTTACTTGCGCAATACCCACAATCGCCCGACGTTTGTAAAACGGACCGCAATTGCATACTCCCAAAATTCTGAGGCTCTGGCAATAACAGTCCATTTTACAAACGTCCGGCAATTACGAGTACTCTGCCATCTGTCCGCTTAGATTACCCCATTTAAAAGGGTGGGGGAAAGGCTCCAGGGTCCGCCCCGCATAAAGTGATAGGTTCCTCCGGTTTCAATGCTATGCATTGCAGGTGCATATGCATATCGCAATATGGATGGATACTCGAGTACGAGTAGCTGGTGATGGGGGTGGATGGGTGGGTTCCATGGGTTCCAGCCAGTGGATGGGTTGGATGGTTGGGTGGTCTAAGATATCACGCCAGTATCGTAGGCTCATTATCATTTTCCGAGTATTTTTGAGCGTCGATAGAACGGGCAATTTCAATATGTCCTGATGGCAAACTTAGCTCTTGCCGGTGGTAGGAGAAGGCGACCGGTTTCGCAGAAAACAGGAAAGCAATAGATAAGTCTATTTGCCTCCTTTAGAGGTGGTGGTTTAATATCTCCGACTTTTATGAAAGGTTGCCTTAGCCCCCCCCCCACTAAATGTGCGCTGCGATACGATAGTCTATCTACTGATAATGCCAAAAAGGGCTGCCACAAAAATTTGGCCCCTCCGCTCGGACCCGGGTGGTACTGGTATGCGATAGCAGCACTTTTTTCATAAAAAAAAAAAACAGTTTCAACAGCTGCGACGAGTACCGTACTTTTACACTGCCGGCGCAATTCGTTTCAACACTTCCAGCACGGGGGAAACAACCCTGCATAGAATACCGCAAACAGACGTTCCCTACAGCCGCAAAAGCCCCGGCTTCCAGTACTATTCATAATCATCGTCTGGCACAGTAAGCTAAATTGCACCTCACGGGCCTGGGAACTTATCCATCTATTCTCGGATTAAGTGCACTGTATCATACCCATACTGAGCTAACACCTACCGTATCATAACGTCTAAATCAGACCTTCCTCCACATACCGTAACCGACCTCATACCGCCGAATCGCACTTCATAGCATGCTGCCTCCTGAATAAAGTTATCATACCCACTCCTCGTATAGTACTCGTATACGGCTGAGTATGGGACATCTGTCTTGTTTTTCGTGTAACTAGGCCCATGGGCCTACGTAACCCCCCGGCGGTCCACTGCTCCTCCACAACATCAAACGGCCCGGCTCTTGCCAAGTTTATATCTATTTCCCCATCTCACCAGTGGCGGTTATCTTACGGAAATAAAAGCACTGGTATCGAGTGATCTTCTGTGATTGCGTTGGTCACGGGTACAAGGGCCCAACCTGAATTTTTGGGGCCAAGATTTGTGTGAGAGGAGCATTATGATATATAATACCTCTTTCACGGACTTTGTGAGGAACCTCCCGACACAAGAACCAGTGTTTCAGGGGCGTTAGTCCAATGACGTGACGATATGGTTCGAAAGCAGTCGCTATCCCCGCGCCAACTTTACCATAGAACTACGGGTACTGGTATTTTGAGGCTGTCGATTCAGTGATATCCCTGCAGTAGGGAAAGAAATACTCGAGTATGGAGACATACTACCCAAGAAGCGTATGCGTAGGCCAATACCGTATTGCGAATCAGTGCTCGAGTAGATGGATGTGTGACTTCCTAGGGGTTTCGCCTACCACGCCGACAGGACAAAACATGCTATCCTCCCCATGCACAAGCTAATTTTTCAATTCGAAGCCATTCTAAAAAAAATAGGGGTAGGGAGGAGAGGAGAGGACTCAAAACTCCCGTACCTTTGTCCCTTACTTATTCACCCCATAAGAGTTCCCGCGCTCATAGGAGTGGAAGTGATTTTTGTGGCTCATCCCAGCCTTTCAATAGGGATGTTCAGCAGGCATTCGTGAACATGAACGTGAACTTGTTACCGCGGCGACAGTCTCTCACTTTCCAAATAGACTATGGTTGAGTCGGCAAGCTAATCCAAGTGCACACCAAGGATTGGTCTGAAGATGAACGTGCACAGTTCATAAATAAGTGTCAAATACTGTAGTGCGAGCTTCAGAATGTATGCAGTGTAAACATGGTAGCTGATTGTGATTGGCTTAGAGTGACCCCACACAGGCTAGTGGTAGGTGACTATTCTAGATGACGATAAATTTTATCGTGGATGCTCCAGTTTTGATTGATTGCTAGAATATTTCTCCAGCCTCGCAGAAGCTCTTTTCTCCATGAACAGAGTCCATTTATAACACCAAGCAACGTTCAAATTCAAGCACACAGCCGAACATCCCTAATCACTATCTCACGTAGTTTTTGTCATCTTTTGTGTGCCCGAGTAAGGCTTATATTATAGTGCTTATATATATCCCGAATTGGGGTTACTGTATCTTTGATTCGAAATTCATCAATACGATTCAAGTTCCCCCCCCCCCAAAGGGCTACATACTGTACCTGCCCAACCCTATACTCGAGTAGTCTAATACAAAAGTAAATTAACTACGGGCCCATACCCGGATGGCATTGATAATAATCGGCTCACTCGACGCAAACGTGAATCAAGTCCAACCCCCCAAAGAGATCCGAAGACAAGAAAGTCCTAGTGTGGTCTACAGCTCTCCTCCCACTCTCATTTTTGAGTTTTAGGGTTGCAGATAGTTCTCCCATCTGCTACGGGTTCCCCCCCCACCTTAGAGGTTGTGAAACGGCAAAAATTGGTTATCAGGCACGCTACCCGGATGTGGGACGAATCGAGAGTTCGCTAGCCCTGGGGGTGCTAAATCAGTTATCGGAAAAAACCTACGGTACTGTAGTTTTGCTGATCGTATTGTTCCAACCTCCCGTTTCATATGGCCCAGGGAATGCGGCTCAGTAACTACTCGAGGACGCAGGCTAGTGTGGCCATTCACGGGCTTGCCATCCTCATCCCCCCTCGCACATAGACTGCTACTGTAGTACGGTAGTGGAGGTTTAGACTAAAGCACGAGTAGTCGGACGACCTCACAAGCCACCCGGACAGATGCTAGTCTAATTGGTTGATTTTCTGTGATGAAACAAGCGGCTGATCCCTCCAGTTGCAACACCTCTATCCAATTTTATCACAAGAAACTTTCCTATTCAGGTCCAATCGTCCGAGTGAGAGGGGTATCCGAGTACATAGCTTGTGAAGTCGTCTATCAGACTTTTTTGGGCCAGGTTTGCTTCTCCAACGAGCACCAGCTGTAGACTACCGGTACCGACACCGGGACCCGCTACTGATTTATGAGATCACTGGGGTAACTAAGCCAATAATCGGTGGGGGATACCTGGAAATAGTAACGAGCACCAGTAGTCAGATTCCTATCTCAGTGATGGCGATGATATAATAGCTCGCGGCATACTGAAAAAAGGCTCGCAGATCAGTTGCACTTCATCGCTAGAGTCGAGTTATCCATAATAGGATAGTTAGCGCGTGCCGGCAGTCTGCCTAAACGGGACAGAGCCTCGGACATCAAATGTTCGCTGATTCCACGTGCCCAAGCAAAAGTACCCGGGGATTCTGCTGCCAAGACTCGCGGATTCAATAGGTTTTCCTGGGTATTCTAAGCATAATTGGATTTTTGGAGGCTTAGCGCGCAGATTTCCTGATACTTTTGTAATTCCTTCCTTTCCATATGACATAGGCTACTGCGCCGGTATATCCTTGGGATTTCCGGAAACTGGTTGCTGGGCGGTGCTAGGAAATGAATCCTAGCTGAGTGTGAAGAATTGGCAACAACTCTATGTAGGGTGCTGTGTGGGATTTCATTTACTCGGTGGTACAGACTAGCCCCCTCCAAAACAGGCTGATACGCTCGATACACAGCAGATTGTACTCGTAGGTTGTCAAATATCAGGCAGAAGAGAGGACCGCTTCCCATGCCACCCGGATGCCGGGCCCTTCCTTCATCCGGAGAGCTAAACCTAAGTGGGAAACTTTCCAGTGGTTTGCTCGGATGAGCTGTGGCTACTGTAGACTACGTGTACCGTACTGAACACCGCTTGTTTTCTCATATAATATCCACCAATCGGCATCTGTCCGGGAGGCCATCAACTCCTTGTCTTTCGACATATAATCATAGGGTATCACTCGAATAGTTTATTTTATTTTGATGAGTGAGGTGTCTCGGTTCGGAAGAACCCGCACCTCCGAGACACGCCCAACCTGGCAGCCCGCGCTGGAAAGGGATGAGAGGGGCCCTCATTTTTCCAGCAAACCGTTTGACGATGTCGGTGGGGGGATCTACTAGTACCGGTACTACCGTAGCAGATGGGCTGGCCCGGGTGGGAGTTATCAAAACCGGTAAATTTACTCGTACTGTAATGTTCCTAGAGGCTGCTGCTTACATGGGGAGCTCATCTAGCTCTTGACGAATGACGTTCCTCTTAAACTGGGCTAGTTTTTGAGTATCTTGAAGTTACTCTTGTAGAGGTTATACTTAAGGGGCGTGGCTGCTAAATCACACCTTCACAGGGTATACCAGTAAAGGTATAACCAAGTATTCAGGACGCGCAATCCCAAGTCTGATTTCAATCACTTTTTATAATGCCCCTCGACCAGGCTAGACCGAGGAACCGGGTTGGCAGAACTTTTGATTAACTTATGTTAACACTACCAGACCTCTCTCCGCGCAAACCCTCTCGATTTCCGAAACGCTTCATTTCGCATAAATTTGCTAGGCACCCCCCCGTAAGGTATCATTTTGGTGGACCGCGGTGCCTGGTGTCGACTGTGTAAACTATCCCTTTTATGGGCCTTTATGAAGCACGGTCGCTCCCACACGTGGCTTACATCGCAGTTCTTGCAGGGCACTTGTCCGAGTGCTCGGGTAAGCATCCGCGGACCCCTGAGCCATGTACGAGTACTTATAGTAGACTACCGATATTTTTCGTAGGGAGGCGATGGATGGCGAGGTCGAGGGGAAGAAATGGAAAGAAGAAACAAACCCCGACATACCGGTAGGCCCCTAGTTCTCGCATCCTATTGGTCTTTAGATTCGGAAGACGCAAGGCCAATCGGAGAGACACATTGGGCGAGAAATATTTTAAGAGGGAATTGTAAGCCTCTGGATGCAATCGGTACCTCGTTCGTTCAGCGCAGTGCTCGTACAATGGCCTCCTGCATATATCGACTGTATAGTACACCCTTCGGAAGTCTACGATAAGGGCTGTTGCTAGGCATCTGGTTTTGGCATAGAGGTGAGGGTAAGACTTTTGCATTCCTTGAATCTGGCGTTGGAGAATTGGAGAAGGTGGAGGAAGTGAAGAGGGGAAGGGGGAAAAAGGGGGCGAATGGCTGAGACCCCGCTGGGATGTGGTGCAAAGCGCACAGGTTTGGTCCTTAGCGGACCCGAAGCACTGGATCTGGAGGTGTTGAATAGCATCTTTGGGTTACATACTGTACTCGAGTACAGTGCATGTAGGATGGACAAAGTGATGGACGGGCATTGGGCCAGGAGAGGCAGAGTGCCCTTGCTGGGACTGGGAGCACAGCATAATACAGGTGCGTTGCTCGTACGGGTACTTGTAGTAGCGATAACAAGCCGACGAGCTAGCGAGTGACAACTCTGGTCATTGAAGAGTTCGGGAGAATTGGGGGAATGTCAGAATCTCCCCTGTTGCTTTTCTTTGCCTTTTTCTTTCTCCTGCCCTTTGGGTCTTCTTATTCTTCAGCCCCCGTGGCTTGGGGTGGCTTTCTTGTATGAAAGAGGAAGAAACTGCAAACTCTACTGTGCTGGAAAACTACCCACAGGGGGAAATTGCTGTGAGTTACACAGCCCCGTTTGAGAAGTTCAAGGAATGGTTGGACCTGATCCCGGTCAAGGTGGATGAGGCGAAGAGTTCAGAGCAGTTCGGACGGAGAAGCCAAGGCTCAGATGCAATAACTTGCATCCGATGAGTTCCATTAACTGGAGGGGAGCACCTTCTCTTTTCTGGGTTTTCCCTTTTTGCCGGTACTTTCCTTGTCTGCATCCATTCCCTTGGATCCCTTCCCCTCTGTCCAGACAATCTCCAGCATTATCACCATCACCATCATCATCATCATCATCATCATCATCATCATCATCAGCAGCAGCAGCTGTTGCAAATAGCAGATCTTTGACTTCCACTGCCTTTCACTCTTTCTCTTCGTGACGTTCGTTCTTGCCCCACCCTTTTCGCTCACTTACTGGTATTTCATTCGCTACAATCGTCTTTCTCATCTCTGACCCCCCATCTACTTGTTTGTCATCCCATCACCTCATCTCTTATATGTTCATTCCCTAGTATCCTGGAATACCACCACTGCTCCACCACACCACAAAAGATCTGCCCGTGGACTCCGTACTACCGGTACATACTGTGCTTATTCACATCTTGTAGCAAACACGTACTCGAGCACCAGTACTCGGGTACATGCATACCGTGCTTGATCTCCACACACACTTTGCTACACCCCCTCCCTCCTCCTCTCTGTGTTCATATTTCTAGAACATCTGGTTGCTCATACACATTCATATATGCGATAGGGGTATACATAGAGTGCGGCTGTTTCTCATCGGCCTTGCATATATTCAGAGCTCATACACGAGCCCCACCCTGACTCCCCACTCACTTTTTTTTCACTTTTTTTCTTCTTTTTCCCTTTCTTTCTCTCTCTTCCACGTCCTGTCAACCCTCAACCCACCCATTCAGTCCTTCAGCGACCAAAAACCATGGTGCGTCGTTAACATCTCTTGCTCCCTCCACACCTCTACACACTTTCGGCCCCCTCCGCTCTTCTCGGAAAAAAAAAACGCTCTCTCTCTAGGATCTGCGAAGCTGGTTTGTGAAGGTTTTTCGTCATGTTCAAACGCCATCAGGGCAGACGTAGTGAGACGGACCTTCGACTTCGACGAAGTCTCGATGTCACTAGAAAAACTGCACACGCTCGCTCTAGTGAGCAAATAAATCGTCGGCCTGCTTCTCCATTGGTGCCGGAGCCGGTTCCAAACATTCCGTCTGGGTTGGTTTCAAAGTCTAGCCCTCGCTTCAGCATGTTACGCTTTAGGCATGCTTCGGATTCTGCTGTTGGCGGTAAGGCTCGAGCAGAAACACCCCCTCCATTGCCAACCACCAATGAAGCCCCTGTGACGCCTGCCATTATTACTACCGCTCCTACTCTCGACTTTGGGAATCCCGCTCCTCCGAAACGATCAGGAACGATACGTCTATGGCGACAAAAATCTTCGGAAAAACAATCCACCTCTAGCACTACAATACCCATACCTTCGGCCGAAAAGACTTCCAGGCGCAGCTCATTTTCTACCAGGAGAAAGAAGGAAGGGAGTAGCAGTGCCATTGGTGCCAATTCCAGCATGCGTGTCAGCAGAGTTACCTTCGACGAACCAGAGCGCCCGCCTACAAGCACAACTCCAAATTCGAGCGCTTTTGACCTTCCACCATACGAAGACCAGAATTCCTCTCTCCCCATCCCAGCCCCCCGGCTCTCAGACTCATCACGCTCCACAGCTAGCTCTGGTGACCATTACGTTACAACGACTACAACCCAAACTACCACCACTACCACCACTTTCTTCAAACTTCCTAGACGGAAGAAGAAGGAGACGTCCCTATTTCCGTTACCGATTAGAGTACCACCATCAGAAGGGCGACCATCGATATCTGAATCTGAACTTACTCCTCAGGGTCGAAGATCTATCTGCTCTTCGTCCAAGATAACACCTCAAGGTTCACCTTCGAAGCCGCCTAAATCGCGTGATGGAGAGAATACTGGCATGTCTATGATGTTGGCAGGATTGGGCATTTCTGCACCGGCGGCTCCGATTCTTCGCACCAATTCGATAGCCTCCACCCATTCAGCTCACTCTAGTCCAACCTCTTTAACACCCCGAGGAATCATGAGAGGCCGAAGTTCTACCATGTCCTCCTTCGATCAGGGCGGGGATGGGCGTCAGAACGGTCGAAGTAGCTTTAGTGGCTTATTTGGCCGGATTCGCAGGGACAGTGAACCAATATTCGGTGGTGGAATATCTAGAAATGCTTCGCCTCAACCATACAGTGCGGGCCCACGTTCTCTGGCTACCTCGCAGGAGGTGGTTGCCATCCCCGAGAGAAATGATGACGACACACCTCAGATGTACCTTTCGAGACTTTTTGAAGCAGTGAGCAAGAGTGTTGTGGCATCATTATTAGCTCGGAACGGAGATGCTTTTCATCTTGCTGTTTTGAAGGCATATATGGCAACCTTCGACTTTAGCTCTGTACCGATGGACATGGCGTTAAGGTATGAATAGTTTAATATCTGGAGTTTATTTACTGGGAAATCCGCTTACTGTTTTCAGGAAATTGCTTATGGAGGTCGAGCTGCCCTCAGAAACCCAACAAATCGATAGAGTTCTTCAGACATTCGCAGATCGGTACCATGAGTGTAACCCATTTATTTACCAAGACTCGGATCAGGCATACTACGTCGCTTTTTCGTTGATCATGTTGCATACCGATTTTTTCAACAAAAATAATAAGCATAAGATGCAGAAGCCCGATTATGTCAAGAATACATCACGCGCCATTGCAAATGAAGGATTGTCCAACGAGATACTTGAGGTAAGGTGTTCTGATGGTCTCTCAAGCGTAATGCTGATTCTGCAGTGTTTCTATCACAATATTACCTACACGCCTTTCATTCGCATGGAAGACGAGTTCGATATCAACGGAGAGAAGATAGTACCCCATAGGCCAAAAAGAGGTATATTCAACAGAGCTCACGCGGATGGGAAGCGCCCCAAGGAGCCGATTGATCCCTATGCGGTTATAATTGACCAGCAACTTGACCTCTTGAGACCCAGCCTGAAGGATGTGGTGCAAATTGAGGATCCATATAGCTATTCTGGCACAGCCTCGCGATTGGATATGGCATCTTTACATCGGGCGTTCTTTCGATCCGGGGTCTTGCAGATCATGTCCGCGCGTTCCAGGCCCGATGCATTCTTACTGCCTTCCACTATGGAGAACCCAGAAGGTGCGGATCCTGGGGTAGTAGATCTCAAGGTAACAAAAGTCGGTATCTTGTGGAGAAAGGAAATGAAAAGGAAGAAGACCAGAAGCCCATGGCACGAATGGGGCGCTATTCTCACTGGATCACAGCTCTACTTTTTCAGGAATTTGAGTTGGATTAAGAATCTTATGCAGCAGTACGAGTCCCACCACAAGCACAACCCTGGAACTCCAGTCACTTTCAAGCCCCCATTGGAGCAGTTCAAGCCCGATGCGCAGATATCGACAGATGACGCGGTTGCTTTGTTGGATAAAAGCTACAAAAAGCATAAGAATGCCTTCGCATTCGTACGACACGGAGGTATGCAGGAATATTTCATCGCAGACTCAGAGCTGGAAATGAACGATTGGCTTGCCAAATTAAATTATGCGGCCACCTTTCGCTCAGCTGGTGTCCGGATGCGGGGCGTTGTTGGGGGAAATTATGAGGGACAGAGGGCGAGGGGTATTCGCAGGATGGATAGCATTACTGGATCTCCAGGATCGCATTCGGTTCAAACTCCTTCCGGAGAAGTTAATATCTTGAGGGGTGGCATAGATACTCAGCTTGCTGCGGAAATTGCGGCAGCTCGCAGGGAAGTGATTGAACATAAGATATCTGACTCAGAAGATAAGCTGGCGGATTGCAACCGACAGCTACAGATCCATCTCCGGAATGCAAAGCATCTAACCATACTGACACCGATCCAGCCAAAAGTAAGGGAGCAAGTTGTGATGGCCGCAGGTGCGTTGGCAGCAAAGTTACAGTGGATACGGATGGAGATGTGGAAGCTGAGATGTCATCGGGATATTTTGGCAATGGACTCTGACGAGGAGCGTAAGTCTGCGAGGGAGCGAGCTGGAAGAAATTTGGCCATAGTTACCCCTCAGATAAGTTGCCAGAATTCACCTGCAGCATCTATACATGGGGCACCTCCTACATCACCATTGTCAGGGGGACCGACTCCTACACAGGCCACATTTACCTCTGTTTCTGCTGTCGAGGAGCCTTCTCAGGTTACTTCGCCTGCGTCGACTCACAAAAATGGATCTACACGGGATTTTACTCCAGGAATTAGCCGCAGTGCCAGAGGATCTATGTCATCAGTTGCTCCACGATCCCCCTCATTATCCTCCGTGTTGCCCAATGGGAGGTCTTCTCTTCAAGTTAACGATGACCAAAGCTTTGAAACTGGTCGCAGTCGTCGCTCACCTACACCGACTCTCTCCGAGTCTAGCTTTGGCGCGGAAATTGGTAAAGAGAAGGACGAGGACAAGGAAAAAGAGAAGATGAAGGGGAAGGATAATGAAGAGGGCAAGGGCAAAAGCAAAGACAAGAGCAAAGGAAAGGATAAAGATTCCGGCCGTCCAAAAATAAGAAGGAGTCTGCAGCGGACCTTGAGAGAATCCCAAGCGCTTGGCCATAGGAGAGGAAAATCAAGGGATGTGTCTAATGATGATCCCTTGAAGACTGGTGAAGGGCATCCTAGCGAGACCGAAGGCTTGGCTCGTGGCTCTGGGAGCTTTACCGTTCATGGTATGTTCAAGACCTTGTTGTCTTACCGCCTATTACCCATAGGTTGCTTATCATCCATATTTCTCCACCATACAGGAAAGAAAGCCAGTGTTATCACTTTTGGTTCCGAGTGGCAAAACCTATCTGCTGAAGATAGGCTTAGGCGAAACAAATCGGATCGAACCGGGACGGAATCTGATTCCATGCTTGACTCGGAATCGCTCCCCAGTACATTATATCCTAGCCGACGAGGATCGCAGCAGCCCTTTTCTCGCAAGGAAGACGATGATGTTGGATTGCCGCACTTACCTTCTACTAATAGCAGACGAGGCTCCCACACTGGCCCGATTCCAGTTCCAACGAGGAAAGAGGATGAACTTCCAGGTGTTCCAGAGCATACTGATGTCTTTTCGCCCGGAGCAGAGGAGAAACTGATTGAGAAGTTGAACGGCGTGAAAGCTAATGAACGCACTGCTACCAATCCTGAAGCAGGTGCATCTGCTGATTGATTTACTGTAGCCGTCGGCATCCTCTCTTTATTTATTTTTTGTTGTAAGGTTCGTGGGGTTTGGTTTTTCTACTTTATACGGGGTGGAGTCCTGATTTTACGTTTAACATTTCTTTTGTCCGGTTCACTTACCACTCTCAACGGCTTTTATTTTATTTTCGTGCAACTTGGGATGATATCCAATACTTCTAGAGACGGATTAGGTTTTAGAGGAAGGGTATCATTTCTCCTTTTCCCTTTGTGTTTGATCTGGTGCAGGGGGTTTTTTTTTTCCTTCCCAAAACGAAACGAAACTCTGCGTCGCTACTATTTTTTCTTTCTCTTATATCCAATCGTGGAGGGCGCCCGAGTCTTTGTCTTTTTTCATTTTTGTTGGCGTCTATACCTTTTATCGCTCATTCTTTAGATACCCTCTCTTCTCTTCTCTTTCATTGTATATTGTATTTAAACGGGGTTTGTTTAGTTTTTCCCTTTCTTAGGGGGAATTTTTTATTTTATTTTGCAATACATCAGGATCTAAGTTTATCCTACTTTTGCCGGGACAAAGGTAGAAAGTATGGAATTGTAGAACAACTGATCTAGGTTATTACTGCTACCGTTTACTGCCCTTTTTCTTTGGTTCGATTCCCAGCGCAGATTCAATACATAACTTGCGAATATTCTGTCAGTATTGGGCCACTGAGGGGAGTTTCAGTCAGGTTCGACCAAGATTTGGAGTTTTGGTGACATGTTGCTTGTTGGAATATGCGGATATCATACTGTATTATTCTAGTATTGTGAAGCTCACGATGCTTGGCAGGCGAGCTAGTGAACTAGCGTTGAGAGGTCTGAGGGACTCTCAATATGGACAGCTACAATAGGGGTACTTGGGTATATAGCAGCAACCCCCCCGAGCACCATAGTTAATCAAGCAATTTCTTCTATCGCATTTTCCTCTCTTGCTTGTCGATATCTCTCCTAGGATTTCAACATTGCTTCTGCTTCTAGGAGCGAGTGAGACTGTGTGTAGCTATCCGGACCCAATTCTAGACTGGGAGCGGACACAGCCTAAAGCTGTCTCTTTCCACCTCTCCCTCTTCCAGCTTCCTTTCACTTTCACCTACCCTTTCTTACTCTATTTCGCGATTCGCAAACCTCTTATCAGACCTCCCGAACCCGATCGCTGAGGTTAATGCCGGCACCGGCTGGACACAACCTACGTATCACCCCCCCCTTGCGATTTGTTCTGCTAAGATCCCTGACTTCCTTCCCCGAGCTAAGCCTTCCAAAGAACCCGAGCCTAGTAAAACTGGAAGAGAGACAGGAGCACATTCCTCAACCTCGCCCTCTCACAAACTGAACACCTCACACCGCTTTTGCTCCCGTAATCTGAATCAAACCTGCTTTACCCTAAAGTACTGACCCCCCCCCCTTCCATGCGGGCTAATCACTACTCATCTGCCTGCCCATTCCAAAAAGCTATCAAGAACTTGGCGTTTGTTGGGCTTGGGCGCTTTGGCTCCCGGATGCTTTTTGGAAATGGTGTGTGTGTGAATGATTTATCTGCGTGCTACTTGTACCAGTTCTCAGAGAGAACCCGTCTCGGGCACTCTTCTCCAAGTCGGTAATTTTTCTGGAGGGGGTTTGTCTCTCTATGCGCTTGTATCTCCTCTCGCATAGGTTGATTTTATGCTTGTCATATCGTTAGGGTTTGGCGGGTTTAGCTATTATAGTGTACGTTTTATAATTCATGGGGGGATGGCATCATAGCTCTTGCTTTAATGTTTTTCGATACTCTCTTGGTGTGGCTATCGGGCAATGGTGGCTTCTTCTTCTTAGATTGAATACTTTCTTTCCTTTCCTTTTCTCCCCTTCGAAGTTTATGATATGCCACATCTCTCTGGCAATCGAGGAGGTTTATGGTGGGCAGTCATGATCTCTCGTTCGGCCTAAATTGCACCAGGGGGTTATATAATATAAAACTTATATCACAGTTCCTTGGACATTTTGACCACTGCGCCGGCAAGGTATTTCATGTATAATAATAACAATAACATTAACCATAGGAAGGGGGATAATTATCATGTTGGAAGGGGTTTTTTTCTTCTTTCCTCTCTCTCCCACTCTTCGGGTCTTTGGGAGAGTGATGTTTTCTCTGCTTTGGTCATGGGGAGGTTTGGGGGTAGGCGTTTGTGGGACTCTTGGGGTCGAGGTTTTTTCTCGAGAGAGAGGTTTCCTGTAATGGCGAGGAGCGGGAGGAGGAGGAGGAGGAGGAGGAGGAGGAGGAGGAGGAGGAGGAGGAGGAGGTGGTGGTGTGTTTTGTGCCGTCGTTGCTGGTACTTGTATATAATGCTCGGGCATCCGCCGTTGGGCCTAGGGAGGTGGTTAAAAGGGTGTATAATTGGGAAGGGAGTTGTTGTTCCTGGGTTCTCATTTTCCCTGGGGGCTGAACAGCGTGGGCCATGCGGGATACAGAGATGGGTTCTGATGGAAGCTGGAGCTTTGGTGAGATTCTCTCAGGGTCGGGCGGATTTCATCTTTTGCCAATTGTTGTCGTGCCTCTGGCTTTATTGGTGGGGTCAACCCTGTGATGAAGGGCGAGAGGGCAGTTTCCTAAAGTTAGGAGTGGCGAGAGTGAGTAGAGGGTTTCAGAACCCGCAACTGCTACTTCATATTAAAGGACGCCCTCCTATAGCACAGATAGGGGATTGGTGGGAGATTTGGCCTTGGTAGTGATAATCTGGCATCGCAGCAAATTAAGATTCATGAATAAATTAAGGTACTGTATCATAAGACCCACACAAAGCCCACAATCTAAACTATCATACTAAAACCTCACAATCAAATAAACCTACACCAGTGAAACCCGAGGTGGCCACCGTGCTGTGGTGGAAAAGGCAACGGTCGTGCGCCTACAACATAGCTCTAATACCCTCAACCCCCTTCCCCTCCCCTAGCCCTAACAAAACTTTATCCCTGCCGCCAGCACTTGTCCACCACCTAACAGCGACTTCAGCCCTCTCAACATCCAGCTCCCCACTAAGCACATCCCAAAATCGCTCACGTATCCTCCCTTTGCTCCCCTCATTCCCAACGCTGTTCAGCAGATCCGCTGTGGGGTCCAGCCACCGCTCCATAACGCCGACCTCCATCGCTGGCAACCCGTCTATCAATGCTAGAATGCACACATCCTTCTCACTGAGTCCTACCGCGCCCTCATCGACTTTGTTGCCTAACGGCTCTGTCGAAGCGACCTTTGCGCGCTCGGCCAGGATTTCCATGATCACCTCTGCTAGATGGGGCTGTAGTGATGAGATTGCGTGAGGCGGTGAGCATTCTCGAATTAGTGTGCCGAAAGCGAGACGGAATTGCCTTGCCGATAGACTTGTAGGAAAAGTTTTGAACACAGTGTCCACGTAGAAGGGTAATATCCGTGCTCCAAGATCCGCAGACTTGGGAGCGCCAATGATGGATAACATGACCGAGTGCGCCGATTCAAAGTGTGCATGCAACGAAGCATCAGAAGGGGGGAGGAGGTAAGCAGAGGTGCATGGGAGGATTGTTTCCTCGTTTACTTTCTGTGGGATGGAGTGAGTGAAGTGTTCTGCTGTGTTTAGAAAGTAGAGGTCGAAGAGGCGTTCAGGAAGTGTGGGGGGGATGGTCCCGGCTTGTGCTGGAGCGATGTCTGTGATGAATTTTTCGGAGGGTGTTGGGTAGGTGGTTAGGATATCGATTGCGGAGAGGTAGACGAAGTTGTAGCTAGAGAAGGCGTTCGGACCCAATCGGGAGGTTATAAAGTAGAAGTTTCGGAGGATTAGGAGGACTTTGGAGGAGAAAGTTGGGCCGTCTGAGAAGTTAGTAGGTATCGTTCGGAGGTGCAGTATGTGTGGGCTTACGGTCTGGTCCAGAGAGTAGTGGGGATTCAACGATTCGGGCAGTAAGTTCTTGGAGAATCATTGTCGATCCGAAGAGGATGGCCTTTAATATCTGCCAGACAACGGGAAGTGTTGCTTTTAATGATTCTTCATCCACCCTGGTTTTCTCTTCCGACATTGGTATCTCGCTCAGCCCGTTCATTTTCCATTGCGCACTCAGGACTTGCGAGAAGCCCCAGAGGCTGGTAATAGTTAGTAGTGGGCGAGTCTGGAAAATAGGTTCGTACATACCTATCAACAAATTGATGCAGGACCATTGGATCTTGCGAGTGCCTGATAGAGGCTGCAGCTAAACGGGCGAGCCCACTCATCGCTGCAAACATAGGCCGTCCAGACCTCTGTTGAAGCTCTAGGAAGGAATTCGATTTACTCTAACAGCTTAGCACTAGTAGCACAATCAATGTTAGGATATAACTCACGGGCCAGACAAGCTTTCCCTCGATAGTCATTATGTCGTGATCGATTGTTGAAAGAAAATACCCCGATTGAAACCCTTCACGGGAATTGTACATAGATTTTACAATCACGGGCAACAGTGCCTAATCCTATTAGAATGGTATTAGGGATTATGGAGGGGGACTTACATCGTAATGGATAGCCTCTTTTGCTCTCCTTGAAAGGCACTGAATAGCATGCGACAAAACAAGACTGAGAACGTCTGCCTCAAGCTCTAAACGCTCATGGGTTAGCTCTGAATACTCTAGATAGGACAGAACCATTACCGTGACGAGCATTGCTCTCCACTGAGAGGTTCACCGCCCTACAGAACGCCTGCTCGAGACTTGTGCGGGTAACCCTGGGCAACTGCGACCGTTCCTGATCCGCCGAAAGCACACCCCCGAGAAGCAACAGGTGTTTCCACCGAGGCACTAATCCACCTCCATTAGCCGACCCTCTTGCTTCACCGTTATTCACGGAAGCCCGGTATACCGTTGTTGTTAGCCCCCCTAACGAGAGCATTAATCCATTCTTCAACACTCAGAATAGATCCTTGTGTCTCAAACTTTCCAACCGTAGCACTCTGGAAGACTCCAAAGACCCGTAGTCCGGCTTTGAGCCCGTCGAAATTCTCCTCCCATATCGCGGGGGAGATCAGAATTTGGGTGGATAGTAAGGAAACATTCAGTGGGTTTGTTAATGTTGCGAGAACCGTTGCGGCCGAGGCGTAGACACTGGAGTAGTGTTTAGTTATTTCCCATGAAGGTGGTTAACGCGACGAGAAGTACCTAGATGCGTCTGCATTGTTCGGATCTGCCGCCCCGGGCTGAAGTAGAATCCGGAGTATATTATCTAGACGACGGTCGACTACCATTGTTGGGTTTGAGAGCTGAGGAGTAGACTCCCTTGTAGGAATTTTCGGACGAGCTTACTGTAGTTGGTGTTTGTGGGACTTGGTGTTGACGTCCAGCCAAGCCATTTTGTGGCCGAGGCAACTCAAGGGTTCACGGTTGGTTCTGCATCGGACTTCAACTTCCCAGATGTGTCACTTCCTGCTGGCCGGCCTTGCTCTAGAATTCTTTATCTGCTCAACAAACAACTAACGGCGGTATGATACAGCATCACGCAAAACCGTTGGCAATAAAACAAGGGTGACAATGAGCCCCCCTATGTAAACTTCCACCTTTTCGTTTGAACAAATTTTGTGCAAGCTTGCTTACTTGTCCCCAGATATTACCCAGCAACCGACTCGATAGCCCCTCCAGGATATGCCCCCCCCTCTTTCCCATCTCTCTACTGGCCGATAAATCCAAACCCAGGAGAGGCAGCATACCTTTACATGTCCCGCGACATGTGGAAATTCACGCTTTATTGGACGCTGATAGTCTATGCGGCTTTCCACCTTTCGGCGGGGGTTTGGGCGTTTGCGATGAGGCCGAGTAAGCTCTCCATCGGGGTGCCGCTATTCTACGTTGTGGTTGGAGGGATTGAAGCTACCATCGCTGGGAGTATTGTCGGGTCTATGTGAGTTTATCCAAGACGGTTCTGGTTTTGGTTCTGTGGGATACTGATTAGCACGTGGGGCTAGACTTGGAGCGGTTTATCAAGCTGGGTATTTCCGGATGAGCACTTGGATACCTTTTGTTTGGTCGGTAATAAACCTTCTGGTGTTGCTACTATCGTCATTTTCGATGCAAGGAGGATTGTGATTGTATGAGGAATAGGGGCATAGAGGATGGACGGTTTGGGGTTTCTTGTTGCACCAGAGTGCTTAGCTACTACGTGGGAGGATCATGAAGTTCCCCGAAAAAAAAATTGCTTCCATTTAAGTAAAAAGATGCTCCCATCTGACTGGGGGTTTTCTCATTTCTCATTATATATTCCAAGTCGCCGCCCCCTTTGCCTTACGCTCATCTATAGTAAACCTGAGCCCACGTCAAATGATACAGTAATGATACACGGAAATAATATGACAACTAAAAGTACTTGAATGAGGACTCCGGTGATCACGCCAGGCCCTCGGGTTGGCCCTGGAGTAAGATGTGCATGGTATCGCCCGAAAGACACCACATCGCCGCTAATGGTTCCGAAAATTCTTTTTTTGATCTATAGATGTATTAGTACCTGATGCTCACCCTATGGTAGACATGGGAGAACTCACAGAACAGATCTGTCCTCGAACTGCCCAGATTGATAATCTTTGGACAACCGTCTCGATCTTTTTCCAGTCGCGTGCATTCGAAGCAATAGAATGCATCTGAGATCCCTTCTCCACCACAGACAACGCACTTGTTCTGGTAGTTTCCAAAAGAACATTCATCGCAAATGCGCACCAGTGTTGTAGGACGAACGTATGAATCACAGACAGGACATTTGCCGTCACATTTATCGCAGAGTCTGCCGATTGCGATTCCGGCTTGCTTGCGGCACATTACTAAATCGCTGTCAAGAGTTAAATTAGTTTCACCAATTCCCTAGGCAAGTGGGAGTGGGGGTACATACGGGTGGTGGCGAGACATAATTTGGGTGGTAGATTGTAGAGGTTGAAGCTTTGGATGATGTTGATGCTTGGCCCTCTTTTAGGGCACATACTCAGTCCATAGAATTGCATGTTAGTAATACGTTGGGCTGGAGGCTGAACCGAGAGCTCCAAGTCTTGGCAACCTCCAATCTAATCTCAGAATTTTTAGTTTGGGTTGCTTGAACTTACTTCTTTCCGCAGCATCTCCACAGTCAAAACAGCGATGGACGAGGAACACGAGTGAGCAGCTCTCCCCTTCCCGCAAATGTATTCGCAGAACCTCCTGCTAATCAAATTATATATAGAACCATTGCATCCGCCGTCGTGGTTCCTTCCGACGAGTCCCCTCGTCACAAACGCCGCCAATCGTCTTCCCCCGAGGCTACCAAACGTGCTCGGATTGAAGCAAACTTGGCGCCAGAGAAGCCAACCATTAAAGATACAAGCAAAGATGAAGAAAAACGTCGTGGGAAACGCTTGTTCGGAGCAATCTTAGGTACTATCGGTAAATTCCAAGCAGACAACTCTTCGGTTAGGGCTAGGAACAGTGCGGTCAAACGTAGAGAAGTAGAAGCGAAACTTCAAGAAAAACTCAAGGCACAGACAGAGGAGATTGATGAGAAGCTTAAGCGGGAGGACGAGGGTATTAATTACCGCAAGATGGTGGAGCAGAGGCAATTTGAAGAGCGCGCTGTAGGGAATCTCCGTTCTGACATTTGGAGGCCGGCGGGTTTGCTGGGCACGGGTGGGGGCTGACGGCCGGGGATTATAGATGCAGATTCGCCATGAAAATTTACTCAACGTGGCAAGCTCCTTGTGCACGAAGTCGTCTCCGAAGTTGGTATGGATCCTCAAGAAAGCGAAAGGAAAAAGTTGGATATACATGTTTTGTTCTGGTCTAACGGTCCTAGTATTTCCGCCCATGGAGGCTCACCTTCGAAGAGGAAGAGCGCATCAGACTGCAGGTACTCGCGGCCCGGGAGACCATCGAGAGAGAGCAGCGTGAATTTCGGCAAAAGCACGAGACTCTTGCAGAAGATGACCAGAATTCAGGAACGGCTAACATCCAAGAACCGGACGTAGCAACTGATCGTTATGGCGCTCTAGAGCCCGCTGAAGACAGGACTCACGAAGATGAAGACATCGTATATGAAGCACCTGAGGATCCCGCTACTAACCTTGACAATGCTCCGATGGAAGAGCAACATCAGAGACATGCTTCCGATGTTGATCTTGGGGATGTGAGTGTTGAGGAAGCTGGAGAAGATGCCGTTATATACTAAAATATCCAAATATCCCCTAACAAGGAACCTTTCATACCTTCTCGTCTTTTTTTGCGCCATTCTTACAACTGGTAGTGCTTGGGAATTATCTCTCGTTCTCTTTTACCTTTAATAGCACACACTCTGCTTTGGTTGTACTATTCTAATTAATGGTCGGGAGTTCTTTTTTCTTTTTCTTTTTCTTAGAGGTGGGGGAAAGGTGAGGCTCAGAAGTTAGGGGGAAAGACCGGAACGGACACTTATACCATAGCTTTCTGATTCATCAATGCTGGTCCGTGCCTGGAAATGTATTTTTATCGCAGCTTCTACTATATCATAGCACGGACAATCTGCATTTGTGGGATTCCGAGATGTTCGGACGCCGGAATACCTAGGTGGCCTTGGCTTCGTCTGCTGCTCTCGTAGTATTCTAAAGTATTGAGCTTTCAGCAGAATTCCTGAAATAAGACTTGAGCTTTATCTCACAACGGGCCTCGCCCACGGAATTATACTGTGCTTTGGTCAATTCTAGAATATGATTCGTTGTGACAATGAATGATACATGAAGCCTTCGCTGACTTGCCCTGCACAGTACGAATTCAAGTACTGTAATTACCGTACAGTACCTTAGCTCAATTTGAACAAATACCAGCATGTGCCAAGTGATAGAGGGATATGCGACAAATAATTGAGTCATTATTTGAATTGCCTACTATCCCAGAATTGGGAGATAATATCTGTGATGATCTGAGATGCTCGGTTTAGTTGGACTACTAAGTACAGTGCCATTAGAGAAGTTTGGGGACAAACACCAAAACACACCAAATTGACCACATTTCAAGATACTGGAACACTAGGATGCCTAATAGCACTACAATGATCTGAAATTTAAAAAAACCAGGCACTGTCTCAAATTCAATATTGAGCTGGTAGAGCCTTTTTATAGTTCTAAGCCATGTAGACACTCCTTGAAGTGGTAGTTGTCAGCCATCTGGGTTTCAAGAACTTAGTGATTCAATATTCAATTGGACATCTTTGTACTATTTAGTGGCAAAACTGTCCTAACACTTGTTGAATTGTGAAGTATAGAGTTTGTGTCTTGGCACTGATTTCTAACCAGAAGCTAGAATACAGAGCATACCTCCTCTTAAAGATTCACAAAAAATATCTAAATTTTTTAACAGGTACTCTAGATACAAGCTGTAGTGTTATTAGAATTTCAAACTCTAATCCACTGCAATGGGGCTGTTCTGGTGGGCTGAAAAGTGGTACTTGTAGTGTGTTTTGGTGTTTGTCCTTGAACTTTTTTAACAGGACTGTACACTTGTAAAACAAAAGTCTTGGCACCCCCAACTGAGTGACTGAAGAATGCCTCTTGATTTACGATTTTGTATGCCCTCCTTCAGCCTGAATTATACTTTGAATGCGCTGGAGCATTGTTCTAATTAAATCATCAATCTTATCTGGCTCAATAGCATCACATTTCTCCATACAAGCAGTCCAAAGTTCATCCTCCGTATATGTCCTCACCAAAGTCCCACCTATGCCCAAACTTCCACCCAAGTCAAAAGCCCCTACAGGAATCTTTCTTCTAGAAAACTGCTTCCTAAGTCTCCCCTTCCACATCTGCCATACATTCTCAATGACATTTAAGTAAGGTAACTGTCGGGAACAAGGAACTATCTGATATCCAACTTCTTTCTCAATTGCCTGATTGTGACCTTCTTTATACCATCCAGCATTGTCATCTACTATCCGCATACTGTGTAGTAAAATCCAATTAAGTTCTGCAACTATGATGCAAAAGGGAATAAGATATTGGTGATGTATCTCCTCCGCCAATTGGTACACATCAAGACCAAGGTGGTCTTTGGTGCTACGTCTCTCCTCCTTGGTTCTCCATCTAACTCTGACATGCTGGGATTTAAAGCCAAAGGAAACTGCAGCCCATACTGGAATTGGAGTAAACCCAAATTGAAATGTTGATTGAAGGAGTTTAGTTGAAGGGATTGGTTGTATTAACTCGCTTTCTGGATGCGAACATAATTCCTAGTCATATGAGGGTCAAAGATATAGGTAGTTTCATTATGGAAAACCACTCTCTCCCACCACTCTTTCCCCTTCAGCTGAAGTGAATTTGTGAACTGAAGTCACTTTGGGGCTGAAGTTGTCCAGAATCAGGGCTTTTTGTGTGTTTTCAGAAGGATAAATTGATTCTCAGCAGTTTCAGCAACCCTTTTAACTGTCATATAACGGATGGGGATCCGGGTAGCTAGATCCTGTAGTGTAAGTTCTAGATTTTCTTCAATAAGCTGTTCAATGAGTACCTGGGCTGGCTGAGGGATGAACATTCGGAGCGAGGTGAATCTCCTATATTCAGATAGCGCCGCTCTTTCGCTCATTTAACAACATTGCGGACTTGTGATTTGGAGCGACCTGTGATTTTTGCTAGTATCTGGTACCCTCAATTTGGATGATAATAGTGGAGGATTGAAATCACTAGGTTCTGTTTCTCTCGATCGCATTTCTGCTCTGAGCACGTTGTATGGAGAGTGGCTATAGCTGGTTGCGGTGAGACTTTCACATGATGAAATTTTGCCTGGGTGCTAAGACCTTTGTTACACAAGTATACAACACCAGAAGAAAGCTTCGTGTAGGCTTAGACCCATATTGAAAACCTTTCGATAGGACCAATCAGGCCCTCCAATTCTAATTGCCTTAATTACAATTATACTGGGAAAATGTCAGGCATACCGGAAGGCTTAGCCTTCCATTAGTGAATAAAGACCTATAGTTACCCTACCTTAGGATTCTGAGTTCAAAAGGACAAGCCAACACTCCCCTCCCGCACCAGCGTTGGGATGGCGCTACATCAGCAGATGCCGCCGTAGTTGCGTCCCATTACCAAAAGACATGGTCATTGGAACTTTCCACGTAACCCCGTATACGTCGCGGCCGTCCGTCTGACCGGATCCCGCTGGCAGGATATATGAGGGAAGACCTTTGGCGAGCTTATGCAAGTAGTTCGAGCCAAATCGGTTGACGTCGCATAAGGTTACTGAGCACTGAAGACGAGAGTCCCGGAAGTGGTCACTAAGTAACGAGACGCTTATAGAGACAATGGTTAAGAAACACATTCTAGACTCCACGCTCTCGCGATGAAAGTCGCAGAAGTGAATGGTGTTGTTGGATGAGATAGTTTGAGAAATCAGGCATATCCGCACTCACACACATCAATAGTATCCGTAGGATACTGACAGAACCATACGATAACGATATGACTATGGAGGGATAATGGCTATTGGTGCGATTATCGTGACAAGTCTATCTTATGCCTCACAGATGTCAGTTGCAGAATATGTCTGCAATGCTGAGAGGTTCGATAACAAAGCTGGCCCCTTTGTTGGTTTGATCATGGAGACCATTCTGCGTATGCAAATAGTAAGCAAGACTCCATGCCGACGAAGATGGATCGTAACCAATTGACTGATGTGTGGGAGCACCGTCAGGAAATTTCATAGTGTTGCGATTCGGAAGTCGAAGTGAGATAACAGAATTGTCAGGATCAAATAATGTTCGCACTTTTAAGAAGAAGCTGGAGTGGTTAGTAGGTACTTAGTTAGTATGAGAACTAGATGTAGCCCGCGACCACCCAGACGGGCATATAAATATCGAGGTGCCTCCTGAGCTATTTGAACATTATCAAGCAACGGAGAAGAGATCTTATCAATATAAGTTTTACACAAGAAAATCATTATCACTTTACCTACCTCTATTTTGAAACATTGAGCCTTCCTAGACAATCTCCGTCTACGATTAAGATTATCGGCCTGAGTTATCTCACAACACTCTGAGATAGGCTCCCGCCTAACAGAAAACCCCTTTATTCTCCTCATCTTAAACTAGCAGTTAGGGAATCAATGTTCAGCGAGGGGTCTAAATCTTTAAAACTAATGTGTATTTTAATGAGAGTGCAGTATATATAGGTTACTGACCTACTTGCAGCTCCCAATCAATGCCCTATCTACTAATTGTACTGTAGAAGCTTCTACTGGTAATTTAATAAAGACTGGAATAAGGCAGCAGGGTTTCTGATCAAACACTGTAGGGTCGATCTTGTAGACTTTCTAGAAGGAAGAGCTTCCAGTACTGTCTCTGACATGCTTAGCGTTAAGTCTTAATATTTCTAGCTATGATAGCTATTTACTGTGCTTGCATTTCATGTTACTTGTATCATCTTTGAGAAACAGTTTCAGGAGCGGGAATGCTATTTGTAAGTACTTGAGTATCATAAGTAAAGGATAGAGTGTCTAGTGCCTGTCACTTGAAATCAACACTCATAAGTAATCCACTTACTCATACGCATAGGGTGTGGGGAGTGGAGCAATAGCTAAAATAAATCCTCTAAAATGAACACAAGTTAACTATCATAAATGAGTAATTAGAAATGTTTGCTATCTCCACAAATATTGCTTTTATTGAAAATTAGCAAAGGATAAGGCAGGGAGGAGTGCTATATCTTTTCTAAAGTTGAGGCAATAATTAGAAATTTCCAAAATGGACTATTGCTTGGTTTTCAGTTGGTTTTGAGTGCCTGATATCATACCTGCAGGGTTTGTCAAAGTACTTGAGTACAGTATAGTACCACTTGAGTAGAGGAGCATTAGGTGACAGAGGGATTTGATGTGAGAAATATAGGTAATAGGCGGGTTGCTGCAGAATATAACTATACTCAAGTTGCTGTTGCAGTTAGTTTCCAAATGTCACAGCCTGCCCATGGCATCCCAACAGTGCAATGTGAGTTATCATTTGTATGTGAATTTAGGAATGATAATGACTGCCGAATATTTATTCTCTGATACTTTAAACATTCTTTCTGCTTCCCTAAGACTATAGCTGGTTATGGGACATGAAATATAAAAAGATTAAGCTGTTTAGTAACTCAAATGTGCTAAGGCTGGGTAACTTTGAATTAGATAATATTATTATAGGAAATATTAATTCAAAGTACTCATGACATGAATAAGTCCAGGGTCTGCTAAAGTCTGCCATTCTCCTGATAGTTAGGAGAGAGGTTTAAATACATGAGTTTCTCTATAGTGATTGTAATTAGATAACCTGTAACCTGGATCATTAGAAGATAGTAGATAATATACTAAAGTTCAATCATTCCACATGAAATCTAAGAGTGATGGGTAAGTCTCATTCAGTATATATGATTTTTACTTAATTTCTGAATCTATAAAAATGTCACAAATAGTGACTAAGTAAGGCAGATCTCACATGACTAATAATTATTAGTCATAGGTCTGTTAGGGATTTCACATAATATAGTGATTCGACTCATACTTCTCACATGACTCACACTACTTATGTGTCGTCATTATATTATGATTAGTTGATATTTTGTTGACTCATGATTATGAGTCAGAATGATGTAATGATTTTGTGTGTGACTCATATTATGAGTCGCCAGTTTCACTCATATGTCGCGATTTGTGGACATAACTTGTTTTATGAGTTATAATTGATTTGGGTATATTGCATAATGAGTGGTAGGAGTGCGCTGATGAATTTTGGATATGACTCACATATGAGTAATAAGACTGTATGAGTTATAGAGTATGAGTCACTAGTGTTAGGGTTATGGAAAGGAGTCTATTTAAGGGAGATTTTGGACTCAGTAGTTAGACATCCTCAGTCTCTGCTACACCTCCAGTGATTGAAATCTCAACACTACGAGAAATCATGATTACGTCTATCCATTCCCCTCTCCGAGTCATGCCATATTGCCTCTGACTGGTGAAGGTATCACCATCCCCTCTCCTCTTCCCTTTTGATAGTCGGGCCTGGTGAGCATGTTCCAAGGGGTTGTTGAGTTTGTTTTTGTTCCCTCTCTCCGGGCTCGCCTAGGCAGCCCCCTATGGTTGGCAACACCTCATCTGTCAATGGTCGGTCTTTAGTCTTCAGTGATCTGTAAAGTAGTTGTCCCTGGGGGCACTGCTCTCTGGTATTGCACTATCTCCTTTGTCCTCTGCTGGTATAGTCTGACCTTTCGAAACATGGTGACCTCGTTTCCATCAGCCCTCTTCGCACATCTTGTGTCAGTTGGCCCTTGGCCCTCCTCTTCCCCAACGTCTGAATCAGCTGGCACCCTACTCCTTGTGGCTCTATGCCCACACTCAGACCTCTGTTCTCTTCTGATGTTGTAGGACTAGGGCAGCATGTTTAAACCTTTATTTGCGTCCGTTTCCCAAATTGCGGACGGGATCTTCTCCTTGCTGCCACAAGCCCTCCTTCTTTTGGTGACACTCTCTCGAACTCTGTCGTTCCTTCTGAGCCTTAGCTGGTGGGGCCTTATGCCACCAGGAGCTTTTCTCTTCTCGTCCGTTCCCAAGACCCAACATGTAGGAATCTCTATTCATTTGGGGGCTGGGCCCAGTGAAGTTTTACTACGGTTTAGCTTATATGTGGTTTGACTTGAGGGAGGGGGTTTGTTTTTTTCCTTGGTTGGGGATGTCTACTGTCGGCTGGGGATGTTTTTGTTTTAGGCTAGGCTCTTACTGGGGTTTTTGATTTGTAGCTTTCAGGCCTGTATTCTCATCTCCTTGTAGTTTTCTACCTATAGCACTATGCAGGGGTTTCTTTGTCGGGCAGGGTCAGAGGGTTTTTAGCTTGGGGGGCCGTAGGATGGACTGTACTTGAAGATTTTAGACCACATGGCCTTATAGACCAAATGTCTATTGTACCTAGGATCATGGGATAAGCACAGTTGTGTATTTTCCCTGATAGAAACAATTAATAAATGAGATTATAAAAAAAAAGAAAAAAAAAGAATGACCTAGTAGTTAGAGTTCTTCATACAACTATCTAAGTTCTTTCCTACCTTATACTTTCATTATACCCCTATTGTACCTCTTGCTTGTATGCAAGCTAGTTCTATAATAATAGAACTCCCTACACCTCTCCCTATTATAAGTTAATAGGATATGACACAAAAGACTATAGGATAGTCTTTACCTCTTTCTGCTATACAATTGTCTTACTTGAACTAGAAAGTTATAAGATAGCTCTAGTTATTATAGGAGGATGTATATGGGTGTAACAATCCTACCAGGCAGAGGTTAAAGTGCAACAGGTAATGACTCGCTTACAATTAGCTTCAGACTATCTTAGAGTCTTTGTGTTAGATCTTTGTTCACCTGAGACAAAGATGTGGGGGTGTCTTCTTATAAGACTATCTTATAGTGTCTTTGTTCGTACTTAGACTATCTTATAGTCTGTCGTATCTCACACTAATATCTTATTGGTGAGAGGTGGTAAGGGTTCTTATCTTACAAGGTCATAGGTGCTCTGACGCTAAGAACTAGGTTGCTTGCATACAAGCGAGAGGTAAAGGTAAAGGTTTGTATTGAAAGTATTATGTAACAAGGTACTTAGATGGTTGCGTGAAGAGCATTGACTACTGTGACTTTTTTTATTTTTATTTGTATTTTAATCATATGTTCATTGTTTCTACGGTACAAGAAATAGCATGCATCTTATCACTATTGCCAAAACAAAACCGAAAACAAAATACTATCAGCAAATGAAATATTCATAACCAGATTTCTCCAATGTTACCACATGTGTTGCAGATCAGCCAAAGCTAAAGAAAGACAATTATGGGACTGCATACTAGCAAGCAGGGACAGGGGCAGAAAGGGGTGAGTGGAAGAGGAGGGGGTTAGGTGGGCGGAGGCAGAGAGAAGGGGTAAGAGGGGACATCCTAGAGGGGAAGCTAGTAGCAGTGAGGCGAATGGACTCAGCCAGGCCTATAAGAATCTGCTGGTCTGACCAGAGTGGGGCCTCAGGGGCTAAGTCAGTGACCAATTGGAGGAGACAGAATCTCTGGGGTCCAGTTGAGGGCCATGCGAGAATTGCATGTTCAAATGTTTGTGGAGCGTACAAGGAAAGGGGGCAGGTCATGTTGGATCCGGGTTGTCCTATGAGTAATGTACCTTTAAGTAGCTCTTCCCAGAATGCATCTGGTGGAGGCTACCAGCTATGAATTTACCCAGGCCCATAAAAGGGTGGGGGTAAGTAGTGGGTAGGTACGGGTAGTAGGTAGGTGCAGGAGCAGTTGCTCAGTGGACCAGGAGATGCTATTTAGCCTGGTTCTTGAGTCTCTTGTAGGATGGAACCAGAGGGGAGGTCGGAGGAAAATAATCTGTAAGATGGAGGGAGATGGGGGGCAGAGTGGCCATGTCATAGACGAGGGGGGCTGCTGTCGAGGTGAGGGTGGTTATAGTATTATATCTGTATCTCATGTTGTTGACCTTGTCTGATGGGTGTTCCAGGCCAGGTTGAAGAATTGATATGGGCGGCTGCCAATCTTGCCTTGGGCTACTTGCGGTGAGCAGTGGCGTGAAAAGGTGGGGACCAATTTTGGGAGGCGTGTGGTAGTGGGAGTCACCTCTGGGGGGGAGCAGAAAAGCCTCAGCCCCGATAGGCGATGGTGGTGACAGATCTAACTCTGCAGGGGCGGAAGGCATGACTCCCTGTAGAGGCAAGCAAGATTAGTGGAGGTGAAACAGTTGGTGACCTACCTACTAATGCAGTGCCAGAAGACAGACATGAGGTCCAAGACGCAAGCTGGGGGCGACTTGACCAAGGAGTGGTAGGGGAGGATGGGTTTCAGTAGAGAGCGGGCGAGCATGAGGCAGAGATGGAAGGAGAGGCCGACCCAAGAAGGGGAGAGGCATCTAACCGTAGTGAGAGCTGCATTGGCCAGGGCATAACACCTGGAGAAGAGGGCCCTATAGTTGAACGAGAGGGTAAATGGTAAATCAAGCAATTTCAGTCAGGATTGGGGGTAGAAAACCTGTCCATTCAGGTGCACCGGGAGCTGACATGCAGGCTCCTTCTCCCTAGGGGTTCTCTAGTGGATGAGCTCCATCTTAGAGACGGAGAAGGATATATTGCGAGGGAAGGCTCTGCTTTTGAGACGCGAAAATGCAGCCTGCAGGAGGTGGATGTTGGTTTTGTACGAGGGAGAGGCAACCAGGATAGTCAAGTCGTCCAAGTAGGAGAGGACTAGGCACTTAGGGATCCTGGTGTGAAGGGTCACTACATATATGACAAAGAGAAGGGGAGAGATAGGGAGTCCTGAGAAACCTCCACCGAGACTGGGACGAAGGTTTAGGTGAAGCCTTGGAACGTCAGGCTTCAGGTGCGGTTACAGAGAAAAGACTCCATCCACTGAATGAGGTACGGGCTTACGCCCTTTCGGTGAAGGAGGGAAATTAGGGCTGGGGACTCCACATTGTCTAAGCCACCCTTTATGTCAAGGAAAAGGGTGAAGACAGGAAATGTCATAGGAGGATTTGCCTGCCTTGTTTAGGATGAGGCCAAGAGATTTCTTGAGTGATGGAGGGTGAAAACAGTGTATGAGAAGGGGGTTGAGAGGTGGTAGGAGGAGGGAGAGTTTCCTGCAGTAGAGGGTTTTCCTGACAGAGTACGGGATCTGGTCGGGGCCAGGAGCGCAGGTATTTGACAACCTGGTCAGGGCTCTGGAGATCTCTTGAGCTGTGAGAGGGGGGTAGTCCTCATGATCTACCAGGCTGAGGAGGCGTGGAGGGGGAGGGTAGGGTGGAAAGAAGTGAGATAAGAGAGTGTCTGCCACCTCGGAGGGGCTATTGGGCTCAGGCAGGGCTGAGAAACTTTGGGGAGGTCGGCCAAACACAAACCTCTTGGCGGTCTAAATGTAAACCTCTTGGGCGTCAAAATGTAAACCTCTGGAGCGTTGAAACGCCAACCTCTTGACCATCCAAATGCGAACCTCTTGGACATTCAAACACGAACCTCTTGGCCGTTGAAGTGCAAACCTCTTGGCTGTTAAAATACGAACCTCTTGGCCTTTGAAATGCGAACCTCTTGGCCGTCCAAATGTGAACCTCTTGGCCTTCCAAACACGAACCTCTTGGCCGTCCAAATGGAGTAGGGCTTTCTTACTACTCTGACCTTTTTTTTTTTTTTTTTTGAATAAATTGAATTTGTTTTATTAACGTACAAAGCAAACATAATAGCCGGTTCCGCTCCTATTTCGCTGTCGCTCATAGTCGGCGAAAGCAAGTGTGATGTGCTGGACTGTCTTTTTGTTCCCAAGAAGAGAAAGCCAAGCCTTCCACAGTAGTGCCAATACTATACCTGGATACCAGTACCGTGTTGCCAATCCCCCACCACCCTACCCACCAGCCAATATTGCACCGGCTGACTCTTCAGCCCTTTACAGGGCCGAAGAGTGCTGTACAACCAGTTCCCATGAGTTTGTTATCTTTGACCTTTTACTCTATGTATATTATGTAAGGCTCTCTTGGGAAAAAATTAAAAAAAGTCTGGCATGTCACACTTGCTTTCGCGTCATACTTGCTTTCGCCGACTATGAGCGACAGCGAAATAGGAGGGGAATCAGCTATTATATCTTTACGATATGGCCAATGAAAACTGTTGCCTTCTCGCCCTAAGAAATATCCAAACCCCCAAGTTCCTCTGGTATGAAACCAATCATACATCTCGCCTGTTGGCCCTCTAGATCCTATAAAAATACTCGTACATACAAAGAAAATAAAATTGGAAACAAGAAAGCAGGAAGGAGAGGAGAACCCTTAGCGACATCTTCAAAGTATGAATAAAAGGAATAAATGAACCCCTGAGAAAGGAAAATTATGAATAAAACTTGGCGCAGATCAGCCTAAGCTAGGAAGGGAGAATAAGGGCCTGCATGTTGGAACGGTGCTGGGTAACAGAGCGGTGCCTGGGGCTGGTTAGTCATGCAGGATGGAGGGGACATTGAAGGGGGTCCCCGGAGAGTATGGCAAAGTGGCATTAACAACGGCCAAGGGGGAGGGGCGTAACCCTGATGTGTTTTTGTATAGCGACTGAAGGTTGACTGCTTGGAGATGGCAGTAGGGTGCGAGCCAGGTGAGGCTGTAGCGGTGAGGTGCCACCTGAGGGGGCTGTAAGGTGCCAGCTGGGGGGGTGGATATAGCTGTAACAGAGCAAAGAGACAAAGACCAAGAAGGCGTGGAGGAGGGTAGACTAGGCACCAAGAAGTATGAGAATAGCTGACTGAAGTGAGATTCCGGTTTATCGAATGAACCGACCGTACAAGGGGAGATCTGAGGAGACTGTTCAATACCAGGAAACCAGAGCCACCAGGGCCTCTACTTCATCGATAGCTTGAAACTGCGACTGAACATTGACGATGGGGGAAGGGTTGCCAACCATGCATAATCCTAAGCGAGGTGCAAAGGAAGTGCTGGGTAAGGGGGGGAACAGAACTTCATAAGCGGGGTCAACAATAAATGAGAACAAGAACCCTATGGAGGAAGGGGCGAGAGCTGACAGAGGAATAAGAGTAATGATAGAATCACTCCACTAGGCAGAGGCTATCAAGGGGGAGGAGAGGGGGGGGTTGTGGATCGCACAACGATATCTCATGGTGCAGAGATTTAAATCGCCAGAGGTGTAGAGGAGATAGTTTGTGTCTAACTACTATGACTTGTTTTTTCTTCACTTGTTCTTTTTCATTTTACTTATTTATTGTTTCTATGGGGGCAAATGCACAACTGTGCTCATCCCACGATACTAGGTACAATGGGCTGTTGACCAGAATGAAGATCATCTAGCCCAAAGCCTCCAACTACAGTCCATCCCACGATCCCTAAGTCAAAAACTCTCTGACCCTGCTTGACAAAGAAACCCTCTCCTGCTACTATGGGTAGAAAACTACAAGGAGAGAAGAAGGGCCTGAAAGCTAGAAACCACAAAACCCCGTGAGAGCCTGGCCTAAAAGAAAAACATTCCCAACCAACTGTAAACACCACCAACAAAGGAAAACAAACCCATTCCCCTAAGTTAAACCACCTATAAGCTAACCTGTAGTAAAACCCCATAGGGCCCAGCTTCCAAAGGAATAGAGACTCCTGTACATTGGGTCTCGGACACACGCGAGGGGACATAATTTCCAGGGGCAAATAGCCCTGCCAGCAGAGCCTCAGGAAGGGCAACCGAGTGCGAGGGTTATACTGCTTAAAGAACGAAGGCTAGTGGCTGTCGGAGGATAATCCGGTCGGCTATCTTGGGAAACAGGACTTGGATAAAGAAGGTTTAAACATGGTCTCCTTGTTCTAGGATATCAGAAGGGAGCAGAGGTCTGAGTGTGGGTGTAGAGCAGTGATCAGTAGGGTACCAGCTGATCCACACCTCAGGGAAAAGAAGGGCAGAGAGCTAACTTACACAAGAAGTACGAGGAGGACCGACAGAAGCGAGGTCATAATGTTTCGAAAAGTCTGATATACCAGCAGAGTACAAAGGAGATAGTACAATATCAGAGAGGAGTGCTACAGGGGATAACTACTTTACCGATCGCTTGAGAGTAAAGACCGACAGTTGACAGGTCAAAGGGTTGCCAACCATGGAGGGCTACCTAAGTAAGCCAAGAGAGAGGGGTAGAAGGCAGACTCAACCAACCCCTAGGAACAAGTTCACCAGGCTTGACCATCAGAAGAGAAAGGAAGAGGGGGAGATAGCTTCACGAGACAGAGGTATTATGGCATATCTGGGAAAGGGGGTGGATAGAGGTGATGATGATTTCTCATGATATGGAGATTTCAATCGCCCGAGGTGTAGCGGAGATGGAGGATGGTCTAACTACTGTGAATTTTTCTTTTTTTCTTTTTTTTTTAAATCACATGTTCATTGTTCCTATAGTACAAGAAATGACATGCATCTTATCAATATGGCTAAAACAAAACCGAAAATCAAATAACCATAAACAAAAGAAAAATTCATAATCAATTCCCCCAACACGACCGATAAGTATCACAGAACAGCCAAATATAAAGAAAGAAAAGTACAGGGCTGCTAGCTAGTGTTGAGGGTCAGGGCAGTGGGTGGGGAGGACTGAAAAAAGAAGGGGATGGGAAGGGGGAGGGTGAAGTGAAGGGGGGAGAGGGGGCATTTCAGGGGGGAAACCCGTGGCAGTGGTGTGAATGAACACAGCGAAGTCGATAAGCATTTGCTGGTCGGACCAGAGTGTAACGGGGGCACCCTGTAGAGAGGTGAACTCTAAAGTTGCGACCGCACCAAACACTCAAAGTAGAAGATAAAGATGAGGTAAAATGATTCAGAAGAATCAACGGTAAAACTTAATATAGTTAAGCTCGAAGCTTCACTCAATTTAGTTCTCTCGAGGAAAAGTTGGTTGTCGAAGTAGAATGCCAAACGCTTAAACTTAAGTAGATATCAGAT
>Ga0307509_10000683_pt1 | contig 57913 bp, 68 predicted proteins | sample 10_EM_MG_FD_202245 | JGI IMG/M metagenome (GOLD analysis project Ga0307509, IMG submission 202245) | Populus trichocarpa ectomycorrhiza microbial communities from riparian zone in the Pacific Northwest, United States - 10_EM | ecosystem: Host-associated > Plants > Roots > Unclassified | place...
CAAAACGTCATGAAGGAGAAGATCCGCGACAATGGAGAGAAGATCAAGCAGAACAAAGTTCTGCCATACCTTGTAGGGAATGTTGTGGAGGTGTGCATTATCGCCCACGATTCATTTGAACAGTATTAGTAACCCATTTTCAAGATTCTTGATGTTGACCCAGAAGTCGTAGAAGATGGTGCGAACCAGGACCTTGATTCAATGCGCAAAGGGAAATGTGCAGTTATCAAAACCTCAACACGCCAAACTGTCTTCCTCCCTCTAATTGGCCTTGTCCCTGCCGAACAGCTTACCCCTGGTGACCTCATTGGTGTGAACAAAGATTCATATCTCATCTTGGATACACTGCCCGCCGAATTCGATTCTCGTGTTAAAGCTATGGAGGTGGACGAACGGCCAACGGAAACATATACCGATATCGGAGGTCTGGAGAAACAGATCGAAGAACTGGTCGAAGCGATTGTATTGCCAATGGAACAGGCAGATAAATTCAAGACCCTCGGTATCAAACCTCCCAAGGGTTGTCTGATGTACGGTCCCCCGGGTAGGCACTTTAATCTTTACTTTGATTTACGCAATGCTTACAGCTGCACGCCCATGTTAGGTACTGGGAAGACGCTTCTTGCCCGAGCTTGCGCCGCATCGACGAAAGCGTGTTACCTGAAATTGGCTGGTCCATCCCTAGTGCAAATGTTTATCGGTGATGGCGCCAAACTTGTTCGGGACGCATTTGCCTTGGCAAAAGAGAAGGCGCCAGCAATCATCTTCATCGACGAACTTGATGCGATAGGTACAAAACGCTTTGACTCAGACAAGAGCGGTGATCGTGAAGTGCAACGAACGATGCTGGAACTCCTAAATCAACTAGACGGCTTCGGCAGTGACGACCGGATTAAGGTATTGATGAACAGTCAAGAAATAGTGTTTAATCTGACAGTTGTTTGTTCTCACTTGAAGGTAATCGCAGCCACGAACCGAATTGATATCCTTGATCCTGCGTTACTTCGTTCTGGACGTTTGGATCGTAAAATCGAATTCCCTCTGCCAAACGAAACTGCACGGGCGCGCATTCTACAAATCCATTCTCGCAAGATGTCAACGTCGACTGATGTCAACTACGATGAGTTGGCAAGGAGTACAGACGAATTCAACGGTGCCCAACTAAAGGCTGTTTGCGTAGAGGCCGGTATGATTGCTCTCCGAGAGGGTGCCACTAAGTTGACGCACGAGCACTTCCTGAGTGGCATCTTAGAAGGTGAGCGATCAACAAGGGTGTTATTAAAACTCATATCGACTCTTGAATTTGTTAGTTCAAAGCAAGAAGAAGAACAACCTTATGTATTTTGCTTAGAGTTTTTTTGGTCCCTGGACTTCCTCTGTGACTACATCATTTCATTCCATATCATTTTGAGCGATAAACTAAGAGTGTACCACGAAATATTCATATCAAGCTTGGGATGGTGTCTTTGGCTATTCGCATCATTTCTCGAGAAGTGCGTAAATCTGACTTGGACCTCTCTTGTGACTTGGTATTAGTTAAATTGAACTGGTCCGCGGAAATGGAAAACAACAAGTAGAGCTAATCGGAGTCAATAGAAGAGGAGAACAGGGCAAATCCTGATTGGGCATTCACGCGATCCCACTTCAACAGCCACTGCGATGCATGAGATCGTCGGGCCACACGGAAGCATGGAAATTAACTATATGAACCTTCTCTCTAAGCCCATACTCTCTCTATACAATGCCTTTTCCTCTGCACCACCATGTCCGAGGTCATCGTACGTCCTTCTCGTCCTCTCGTTTGGCCATGTCTTCATCCCCCACACAGCTTAGGAACATCCTCCTTGTATCTTTGCTCCAAGATGCACTCTCACCCCCCCGTTATTTACACAGAGGAGTTATGATCCCACAGCGAGGGCGTCCAACGGGCATCCATTCCCTGCCTGTAGAGCTTCTCAGTTGGATCTTTATTCTAGGTTCTCAGTTCGACTATCCTTATTCAGATTCCCCGTTTCTACTCAAACCAGACCAGGAATACAATGCAGCCCCTTCGTCTAATTTCCAGGTCATCGTCTCTCACGTTTGCAAGCATTGGCGCCAAGTTGCTTTACGCACACAATCCCTTTGGACAACTCTTCATTTTCGCGAGCAGTCACATATACCCCGCGCCAAAGCCTATCTTTCCCGTTGCTTGACATCGAGTACATGTTTACTTGACATCCTCGTCGATACCGTCGCGATCGAGGATCACACCCCAGGGATCACACTCTACAAAGAAGAAATCCACACCATATTTCAAATCATCATACCCCATGTCGACCGATGGCGCGCCTTTCATCTCAAGATTTGCGATAATGAGTGCAAGGGCGCTGCTAGGCATTTCTTGAGCACTTGTGGACCAGCCCCAAACTTGGAAACCTTGCAATTGTATCATTTTGAAGACTACCGTACAACCCAAAACCTATACATCGCAACACACAGACCTCCCGTCGTCGTCTTCAACAACACCCTTCCGCGCTTAAAGAATGTCTCGCTCATCGGCGTCAACCTTCCTTGGGCAAAGAGTCCATATCTCAAAGGCTTGCAAAACCTAGAACTGGCCCTTCATCTCGATAAAATTCGTCCTCCTTACCAGTGGTGGGATAAAATGCTGCGTAGCAGCCCAGAATTGCACACCCTTTGTCTGCATTACTCCGGCCCCAAGGAAGCAACGGATCCCACGTTGGTATGGCTCTCCACAGAGGAAAAGGTTCGACTGGAATGGTTACAGGACCTTAGTTTGACAGACCTGGATCCGGGTTATCTTTGCAACTTGTTCACGAGATTGCAAATTCCAAGATTGAAGAAGTTGACTCTGGAGCTGCCAGAACAGAATTTTACGCCATTTGTTGAATTGATCAATGGGCCGGCTGTTGAGGATCTTTTGATCATTGACAGCCAATCGTCTGCCTCAATGAAGCGACTGCCTTTGAACCCCTCTCCTAACCTTACCATCAGGCTTCTCGCCAGTCTCGAGACTTTGGTCATTCGTGCGCTGGAATGTAGCATCCAAACATGGCTTTCATTGTTGCTTTCGGCTTCAGCACTACGAGTACTTGAGGTCGACTTTGCCAGAGTGGGGGCTGGATTTTGGAAAGTCTTCACCAAGGATATCCGCTCCTTTGCCATCAATTCGGGATCGCAACCTCACTCTGACTATACAACACTGATGTTGCTCCCCCGTTTGGAGATTTTTAAACCGGTGGGCGTGTCGGGAAAGGATCTTTTGTCAGCGCTTCAACATCGTTACCGTCAACCTCCAGTTGTAAACTCTACTTTGACGGAACGGTGGTACGTCAAATGGAGCGAACGACGGAGGTATAGGGATGTCGAATTGGATGCCCTTGTCGACGCCGGGTTCTGGTCACCTATCAATGCGAGCGAGGTTAAAAATTTACCCAAAGTCATCATTGAAACCTACGATGATGACGAGGATCCCGAGGAACCTGAAGACGACGGCCAGGAAAGCAGCGATTCTGATAGGGACATTTGAGGCAGCATCACACCCCCACATTTTATTCAGGAAAACTTGACGCCGATTTTGTTCCGTTGTTCGTCGTAATAAAGCCATGTCGGGGTGAAGATGGAACTTTATTCGATTCTTGGCCGCATTATTCCTTGGACGTGTTATATGTCGATAGGTAGCATACTAATCTGTTGTCCCATCATACTTAATTAATCGATAGTCCGGGCCGGCAGAGATAAGATCATGATTGCCGCAATTGAAGTCACGTTGTGAGTTTTTTTCGTTACTCGCCAAGTTCAGGACCTTCAGGTTTCGCCAAGGTTTCGCTCATCCCTAGTTCTTTAACTGTGTTTTTCGGTGAGAAATGGTTTCCAATCTACCTATTTTTCTTGAAGCTAAAAGCTCAAACGGTCTATTAAATCTATTGCTATGTTAGACTCCTCGTAACATGACACTCGCCAATGCTTTTCATGACCCACTTGCAATCAACCTGCAGCGTCAAACCAGCTACCTATTATCCTCTATTGCACCAAATACGCCACATTATGATGCCTTAAACAACGTAGTCACGACGCATCAGCTATTATCACATCTCTCCTCACTTTTGGCGGTTCCTGCCTTCACTCAACTCGTCGCGACTTACTTTCGACCAATTTTGATAGAATTATGTGTGAGGTGGTTAGAAGGAGAATCTGGCACGGAAGAACATCTATTTGCATTGTGCTATCTAGTTGAAGTTCACGAAGAACTCTTCCCGTATGTTATTTCACCTTCTCTTCTCTGATTTTCATTTTATACTTCTTTTCAGCATACTGAGTGAATTTTTGTTTAAATTCCATCGGAATGGGCCACTTTCATGTATCACTGAGACACACTCTCTGATTTCGGTCGACACTACGCGCCTTCAACAACTCTTGCTTGCGTACTACCGAATCCTACAAACCAATCGCGAGCTTCCCCGCACCCTGCGATGGAATTTGTCCCCTCTATCAAACCTCATATACACGCCTCGCGTTGACAACGGTGTACGCTTGCTTGCCATCAGATGCTACTCCCTGCAGAGCGGGATGGGGGAGGAGGAAAGATGCAACCTAGAGCGCGAGACTCTAGGAGAACCTTGCACTGTAGACTGCAATCTTAACTACGGCCAGAACGTAGACGGATCATTAAAGGAAGTAGATGGGTGGCTTCTGCCCGTTCTGGAGGTGCGAAGAGTGCAACAGGAACGAGAGTCAATCGTCTCTGAACAACTAGACTTCTATTCGCGTGAAGGTGTTAATGACACTTTCTTGCTAGAAACAAGGGACCTAAGGTTCGCCCCCTTTCTCAGCTTTCCCAGGTTTTCTGACTTTTTTTTTTTTTTTAAGCCCATTGATCGCTAATGTGTACGGTGTTTTGCTCCTTCGCTCTTCCCCAAATCCCCCTCTAGAGTCCCCTCTTGTACCATTGAATTCGTCCAATCAAGCCTTGCAACACATAGCATTGTGTATATCCTTACGACTTCCGACTCTTCTGACATCCGCGCCGTCCGCAGGGAAAGTACTCCTTCTCTCACATCTCGCTGGCTTGCTTCACCCAAGCCGCTCAAACCAAATCGTCACCATTCACCTTTCGGATACCTCACTGGATCCTCGGGCTCTCCTTGGTTCTTATGTCTCTTCTACGGCGCACCCAGGAACATTCGACTGGAAAGAGGGTGTCCTGGTCCGTTCCATGCGTGAGGGAAAATGGATAGTCTTCAAGGATATTGATAGGGGAAGCAATGAGGTTCTCGGAATGATCAAGCCCCTCGTGGAATCCCTAAATCTGGGCAAATGGATAGGCGGTCGAGCAAAGATTGACGTCCCGGGTCGAGGAACTGTTGTCGCACACGACCATTTCATGGTGTTTGCCTCCAGGTCGTTAGTTTCCTCTAGGAACGATGTATTCCGCCCCCCCACGTTTTTTGGATCTCACAAGTTTACCGAGATCGTCATCCAGTCCCCGTCCCCAGAGGAATTGCGTAGCATTGTGAACACGAAGTTCCCGCGTTTGGTTGGAGCCACCTGTGTTGTTGTCATCGAACTTTGGAATTCTATTGTGAAACTTGGATCGCAAACATCCGGGAGGGATGTCGGCATCCGTGAACTGCTAAAATTCTGCCAGAGAATCGACAGACTTCTCCCATCATCTTACCAGCCTATGGATGTCGACGGTACTTGGGAGGAAGGTCGGGCACCCAGTTTTGCAGAGATATTCCCAAATCCTACACTCAGGGAAGATATATATCTTGAGGCTCGAGACATTTTTTTCGGATTCGGAACGTTAACGACTTCATCACGTGCTTATTACAAGGCTGTCGCGGAGATTGTTGGCGAACACCTTTGCCTTAGCTCCGATGTACGTAGATGGGTGCTTGAGCAGAAAGCACCGGAGTTCGACGTGGAGAAGGATGTAAATGGGCGAACGGTGGCCGTTCGTATTGGTCGAACGCGTCTTCCTGCTAACACAAGGAAGGCAGACTTTGATGAACCCCCAAAACGTCCATTTGCTATGCACAATCCAGCCATATCCCTTCTTTCTCGCATCACCAATGCTATTTCGCACGCGGAACCTGTTCTCTTGACTGGAGAAACTGGAACAGGAAAGACCAGTGTCATCTCGCATCTTGCTTCGCTCCTTCATCAACCCCTCATATCCCTTAATCTCTCTCACCAAACAGAATCATCTGATCTTATAGGTGGTCTAAAACCTATCGATGCACGTAATCCCGGATCTCTGCTTCATGAACAGTTTGTTACCCTCTTTTCGGCGACGTTTAGCAGGAAGAAGAACGAAAAATTTGAGGCAGAAGTCAGGAAAGCCGTTAACGAGTGCAAATGGAAGCGCGCAGTCGGGTTATGGAAGGAGAGCGTTCGGTTGGCCACAGAGAGAATGCAGGCGAGGACCATCGAAGAGAATCGGTATATAAACAACTCTTCCTTGAATTCATGCCGCTAATTTTTATCCTCCCGTAAGCCCTCGAGCTATAGATGACGAAACCCCGAGAAAACGTCGCAAAACAGAACGCTCGGAACCAAAATCATCGGAGCTCGCTTGGACAAAATTCCTGCACGAAGTTGAAGAGTTCGAGGTTCAACATGTCCACGGGAAAGGAAGGTTTGCATTTGGATTTGTGGAGGGACCTTTGATCAAGGCTCTGCGATGTGGCGCTTGGTATGTACCACCAGCTCCAATTCGTCGGATTCTTTTCATGGCTGAGACGTCCTTATAGGGTTCTCCTTGATGAAGTTAACTTGGCTACTCCGGAAACCTTGGAGTGTATATCTGGTCTCTTGCAAGGGCCCACTGCTTCCATCACTCTGACAGAACATGGCTCATTGGAGCCCGTTCCTCGCCATCCTGATTTCCGCCTCTTCGCCTGCATGAACCCGGCCACTGACGTTGGAAAGAAGGATCTTCCTTCCCCGATAAGGTCTCGCTTCACAGAGATCGACGTCCCATCTCCTGATGCTGATAAGGATACTCTGCTGGCCATCATCTCGCAATATGTCGGGCATATCGCAGTTAGCGATAAAAGAATCATTATGGACATCGCAGAATTCTACACATCCGTGAAGCATATCGCAGAGTGCAGGGAAATTGCAGATGGAGCAAACCACCGGCCACATTTCAGCATGCGCACTGTGGTACGTGCTTTAACATTCGCGGCAGACACAGCAAGCATGTACAGTTTGCGCCGATCGGTTTGGGAAGGCTGTCTTATGGCCTTTACGATGGCCTTGGATGGAAAGAGCACTGAAACCGTGGAGGTTTTGGCCCGAAAATATCTTCTTTCAGGTGTTAGGAACCCGAAGTCAGTTCTGTCGAAAAATCCTGCTGCGCCAAGTCAAGGTCATTTCATTCAATTCGGCCCTTTCTACCTGGAGAAAGGACCAGTTGATGAATGGCAAGCGGACGAATACGTCATCACTCCCTCCGTTGAGCAAAAGATCATCAACCTCGCCCGCATCATTTTGACTCGGCGGTTTCCGGTTCTTATCGAAGGGCCCACGTCCAGCGGAAAGACAAGTTCCATCGAGTACCTGGCAAAGCGCACGGGACATCGATTTGTGCGTATCAACAATCATGAACATACAGATATTCAGGAATATCTTGGGTCTTATATTTCAGATCCTCTCACAGGCAAACTTGTATTCAAGGATGGTTTATTGGTGGAAGCCTTGCGTCATGGACATTGGATAGTTTTGGACGAGCTGAATCTCGCACCAACGGATGTCTTGGAAGCCCTTAATCGCTTACTTGATGACAACCGTGAGCTGGTAATTCCAGAAACCCAAGAAATAGTCAGACCACATCCCCATTTCATGCTTTTCGCAACACAGAACCCACCTGGATTATACGCTGGCAGAAAGGTTTTGTCTCGTGCATTCCGAAACCGTTTTCTCGAGGTTCACTTTGAAGATGTTCCGCAAGGCGAATTGGAAACCATCCTTTGCCAGAGATGTCAAATTGCCCCATCCTATGGCAAGCGAATTGTCGGTGTCTTCCACGAACTCCAGAAACGCAGGCAAACCAGTAGGATCTTCGAAAGCAAACAGGGATTTGCTACCTTGCGGGACCTTTTCCGATGGGCCGGGAGAGATGCAATGAGTTACCAAGAACTTGCCGAAAACGGATACATGCTACTTGCTGAGCGCACTCGCCGTGCTGAAGACAAGATTGTTGTTAAAGAAGTCATCGAATCGGTTATGGGTGTAAGAATCGACGAGAATGCGATGTACGACCTGTTCCGCCCAGGCTTTGATAGCACGAAGTTCCTCGGATATTCAATACCTCTCAAGTCGACCATCATCTGGACAAAAGCCATGCAGCGCCTATATACTCTGGTCTCTCGAGGCTTACGGTTCAATGAACCGATCTTGTTGGTGGGAGAGACGGGTTCTGGCAAGACCTCTGTGTGTCAGGTGTTTGCAGACTCGTCTTCACAGCGATTGCTGACCCTCAATTGCCATCAAAATACAGAGACGGCTGATCTTGTCGGTGGACCCAGGCCCCTGAGGAATCGAAGCGCACTTCAAACCGAAATTATGAGAGAAGCATCTCTGGCCCTCAAGGATGCCGGTATTATCGATGTTCCCTCCTCGATAGACGCCATGGGTACTGCATTAGCATCTACCTTGAAGGAGATCCTGGGTCTGGATCAACAACTTCGTAATCAGTTGGAAGACATCCACCGTCGGCTGTTGCGACTTCACTCCATTTTTGAATGGCACGACGGCCCTTTGGTTGAAGCTATGCACCGCGGCGACGTTTTCCTTCTAGACGAAATTTCTTTGGCAGACGACTCCGTCCTTGAGCGTTTGAACAGTGTTCTTGAACCTGGGCGTTCAATAGTCCTCGCGGAACGTGGCGGAATGGATTCAGAACAATCCGACATCCGTGCTTCCGAAGAATTCAAACTCATTGCTACCATGAACCCAGGGGGCGACTACGGGAAGAAGGAGTTATCACCAGCCCTTCGTAACCGATTTACCGAAATTTGGGTCCCACCAGTGGACAACCGGGGCGACCTAGAGTTAATTATCCACAATTTATGGCAGCACAGTTCCTTGCAAGCATACACTGCCTCTCTATTGGACTTTGTTGATTGGCTGTGTTCTCGGGTGGGAGACCGGTCATTGATGAGTTTGCGTGACATTTTGGTAAGTGATAATACTTTGACTCAGCAAGAATTTATTTTACTTTATACAGGCTTGGGTCATCTTCATGAATTCCATGTATAAACCACCAGAAACTGGTGGCATAATGTCAGATGAGCTATTTGTGAGTAATTTTTCCTTCCACAATCTACTTCTCTGAGAAAGTTTACAGCACCATGCGGCGCACATGACGTACCTGGACGGCCTTGGATCGCTCCCTCAGCTCACAGGATACTCTTCGGAGGCATTGAATGGATTAAAGAAAGATGCGTCGGATAAACTCATCGAGATCGTCCCGCTCGCTGGGCGACTTGCATCCAAAGTTCCAGCATACGATTCTTCAAGACATCTTCAACTCGGTTGCTTTGCGATTCCGAAAGGGAATAAGACTCCTTCGCAGAAATTGTTCAATTTTGATGCTCCGACCACCCTCAGTAATGCTATGCGGGTGGTTAGGGCTTGCCAGGTGTCAAAACCAATCCTTCTCGAGGGCAGCCCTGGTGTTGGGAAAACCAGTTTGGTCACCGCTCTTGCCGATCTCACTGGACATGAGTTGTGCCGGATCAATTTATCAGATCAAACCGATTTGATTGATCTCTTTGGTTCTGATTTGCCTGTGGAAGGCGGGACTGCTGGAGAGTTTGCTTGGAAAGACGCCGAATTTCTTAGGGCCCTTCAAGAGGGGCATTGGGTCCTCCTCGACGAGATGAATCTTGCCCCGCAGGCAGTCCTTGAAGGGTTAAATGCAATTCTCGACCATCGTGGTACGGTCTACATCCCAGAACTCAATCGCTCTTTCACTCGACATCCCGATTTTCGCATTTTCGCTGCCCAAAATCCTCTTCAACAAGGTGGCGGGCGCAAAGGTCTACCAAAATCATTTGTCAATCGCTTTACAAAAGTTTACCTCGAAGAACTCAATGCTGGTGACTTTTACACGGTTTGCTCACATGTCTTCCCTGACATTCATGAGAGTACCCTTCGCGCCATGATATCCTTCAATATCGAGTTGAACCAACAGGTCACCCTGCACCGTACATTTGGACAAGAGGGATCACCTTGGGAATTCAACTTGCGAGATATCGTTCGTTGGGGTACGCTGTCTTCGTCTAAGCACCGAGGTCAACCGCACGAACACCTTCGAAGTGCGTATCTTCAGCGCTTTAGAACACCACAAGACCGTATTCGGGTGTGCACAATTTTCGACGACGTGTTCTCCACTGTCTCCACATCTTTGGGAGATGCGCCTCCTTGGACAATATCCCCGACACAGGTCCAATTTGGACATTTCACTCACCCGAGGATCAATGGCGCAGCGCTTTCCCGTCCACAGCGTGTCTTAAAGATGCAACTTGCCGCTCTTGAAACTCTTGGCGACTGCGTTTCACACTCCTGGCTTGCCATTCTGACGGGGCCACGCAACAGCGGAAAAACGAACATTGTACGAGCATTGGCAGGCATGACAGGGTATCCTTTATTGGAAGTTCCCATTAACAGTGCAACGGATACAATGGACATATTAGGAAGCTTTGAACAGGTTGATGCACGAAGACACCTTCGAGAACTCCTTGAGCATTCCATGATTTTACTGGATTCTGATCTGCGGACTATGAGAGGATCGAAAATATTGCCAGGTTTTCGATCTGAAGCCCACGACCTCTGGGAATCCTGTGCCAAAGCCTCAACTCAACAACTTCGAGACATCTCCAAGGCCTTTTCCAGCTTACTCGTCCAAATTGCAGCATCGGATCCGACGCAGGGTGAAAAGTATCAACGGATAGGGAATTCGCTCCAGTTATCGTCGTTCTCGTCGTCCGATGTTGGCCATTTCGAGTGGGTGGACGGCCCTCTGGTAAAAGCCATGAGATCTGGTCACTGGTTGCTACTGGATGGTGCCAATCTTTGCGGTCCATCCGTTCTTGACCGTTTAAATTCGCTATGCGAACCAAACGGTTCTCTGACGCTTAGCGAGCGCGGTCTTGTCGATGGGAAGGTGGAAGTGATCGAACCTCATCCAAATTTTAGGTTGTTCATGTCAGTCGATCCACATCACGGGGAGCTCTCAAGGGCAATGCGTAATCGAGGTCTAGAAATAGCGCTTTTTGCAACATCTCTTGGAGATGACGTGGCCATTATCCGCGACTATTACCGATTGCCAGTAACAGCGTCACCGCCCTCGGAGAACCCAAACCTCAATGGTATAATATTCGAGGCAGTCAGAAGGGGTTTAGCCTCCCTTCCTTTCTTGCATTCTCTCGAGAATCCATCGAGTGGGCGTACTTTGGATCAAGATTCGGCCCTATCCAATCTTGTTGACCACGTGCCGGCGCTTTTGATACGATGCCTGGAGGCCGCTGACTCTTCATGGATTTATTTCTTGTCCCGAAGCCTCGTTCCTGGTTGTATGCCATACATCGTGCGATATCTTGCTCTTCAATCGCAAAGAGAATGGTCGTCAAGTATTTTCAAATTCGTTCGCGAATTCCCTCACCAGGATCTCGACATCGCACTTGAGGGTCTTCGACGTTCATACATCCTTCACAGAAAGATCCCCCCTGCCTTTATCCTGCACCAGGTCAGTCAATACATTATTATTATTATGATAGTTTGTCTCACTTTTCGTTTAACCCCAGCCAATGTTTTTTTATTGGAATGACAAGGGTTTGTCGAGGATTTCTTCTGAGGCGGATGTGTCGACTTTGCCAGCCGTGGTTTTTGAGATCATAAACCTTAGTGCCACCCTTTTTATCTGCGAGCTCGATCGTTCCCTCGATCAAGAAAGCGAAAGCCACTCCTTGAAGGAAAGAGATCAGCGAACTCGCCAAGCCATCGTTGTGCTGTACAAAGAATTATTGACCTTTGGTTCGCAAATTTTGAAAAGATCGTCAAATTTGGTAGGCTTTCAGCTTATGGCTTCCACATCCAAAGGCTAACTCCTGTCAGACCTATCTGAAGCTGCTTTCAACCATTCTTTCTTTCACCACATACTTGAAGGAGGCGCTTAACTCACTTTCTTATGATTTTTCTGCCATATATGCGATTTCTCGTTGGCTTGTCGACACCCTGGATCAATGCCCTTCCGAGTTTGCGCATATTCTCGAACTCGCGAAAGCCCTTCACAACGAAGTATCACTTTCAACAGGTCTAGGTCTGTTTGCTGTGTGGACAAAGTTCTACCTCGAAGAACCTTCTCGAACTGTCCGTGAAGCAACGCAGATGACAAACCGACTGGCAGCCTCTCTTGTCAGTTCCACTCATTATCCAGGTATGTTCGAATAAGCCTGCATTTGCTCCAAGGTATCTCTAAAGCCTGGATAGCTCTCCGCATGCAGGTCTTCAATGTTATTAGCATAGAATCGCTCCCTTCACTCCTCAGGGCTCAAAAGGAAGGCCAATTACTGAATATCCGAAATGCACTAGATGAAGTGAGTTCCTTTAGTGCCACAACTTCATGCTCAAGCTGATGATTCCCTGACAGTGTCTTAGAAGTAAAATTTCTGAAACGATCACTGATGACTTCTCCCCAGTTGATCCCAACTCGATGCTCCTGGAACTTCATGCTCTCGACCTCCTCCGCGTAGACTGCGATGAACAGGTCGGGGTTTGAACTTTGTCCTGCTGGCCAAGCTGATAAAACTTCATTTTTAGCAACTGCGCCACCTAATTCATGAAATTGTCAATCTTTCCTGCTGCCAGGAGAAGACTTCTCTCCTTCGCATTATTCCCTACCAACACCTTGCGTGGGCGGTTGAGGTTGGAAAGGGTGAGTTATGTGACCATTGTCTTCAGAGCGATGTACTAATTGATTTGTCAAGATGAAACCCCTTTGTTGGTCAAAGCGCAAATATGTTGGTTGGAAGGTCTCTGGAATGGTCACATCGGAACTGAAGTATGTTTTCCCCTTTTCTTGGCACCAACGACCTGACACCACATTTTACAGGGGATAGACGGACCATCGATACTGCTTCATCCAATTCTGTTGCACAAAACGCTCTCAACCTGGTCAGTGACTTGCTATCTTTATTATTATCTCTACCTAATTCCTTTCACAGTGATATGTCACATGTCAAACTTTCTTCCCTGAACTCGCACGAAAATGTTCTCCGTCATCAAACTCAGATTGCAATAATTGAATCCAAGCATACCACAGGTCGTATGGCACAATTTATTCACATCCTCTATCAAGCATTATCTCTCGTACGTCCATTTCTTTTTTCCTCCTGGACTCAGAATTGATGAGTCCTATTCAGGTCGCGTCTTGCTTTGCTACCTCATACGATGCAGCTATCTACCACTCTATCCAATCGGCGACACAGAACACCAGTGGTGGCTTCCTCGAATCCATTTCCAATTTAGTCACTCTTCTGCTCTTATCTAAGGACATTGGCTTCGTATCGTCCTTGAGGAAGGAACTCGTTCCGTTGCTCGTCACCGCATCCAACAAAGGCCCACTTCAAATCCTGGGCTTCGCCTGGGTGGCCGTAAGCCGTTTGCTCTTGGATCTCGTTATACCAGACGCGCCAATGGATCCTGCCGCTGTTCAAAACTGCACATTGCATCGCCTTCACTGTGATGAGTTAAACCTCAGCTCGCAAATCAGACTTCATCATCAACTTGAGCGCATTCTTACAGGAAACGCGACCAATGAAATGATCGACAACCTTAGACCTCAGCTCAGAGATATTCGAACTCGTCTTGCCAACTCGCCAATTCTGCCGAACCGTAGCGATGTCCCACGCCTACATTTCTTTTGGTCAGAAGTTCTTCAATTCCAAAAGACTATCTTATCAACCTCCAAAATCGATGGTTTACTCCACGCTCTGGTCAGCGACGACTCAAATGCAAGCGTTCGTGAACGCACGATGCAAGGCTCCCTCGCTGGGTTCTATCAACGACTGGATAACGTCTATCCTGAATTCGCAGATATCACCACCCTCCTAAAGCTTGGCATTCTTTACATGCGATTCGGACTAAGAGTCATTGCAGACTCGGCCTCTTCTCTTATCCATACACCCGGGATGGAGTTGACTGCATCATTATTGACGTTTCCTTCAGCGTGTAGCGCCGGGGAAATCACCAGGAGCTTCGAGAAACATGGTCCCTCAGGTACCACCCCCTTCGGCCATGTCTCTTTGGCACTGGCATCTCTTGCCCTCGAAAAATCTCTTGGACTCCAAAAGGAACAGGACACCGCTGTAATCGACGGGGCTTATGATCAAGCCATCCGACTTTGGCTTATCGACCGTGCGAAAGAGAACCAGCAAGCCGCAGAGGCTAGCACTCTCTATCGCCAATCGAAGGATAACACTGTTGTTACCGAGGCAGAAGTTGAAGAACAAGAATTCCTGATAATGTTTCCCACCTTCGAAGACTCTTCTGATAGCGATTCTGGACTGCCCCAATCTTCGCTTCTTGTCCAACCGGACGATATGGTTCTCCTGGTCGATATTCATTACGATTTGGTAGACTTAGGCGCCAAGCAACCTGATGAAAGGTTTCACAGGATGAAGCGCCGTACCATTCAGACGCTTGTCGCAAATTCGCTCGAGACTTTACCTGGGGCGTTGGACCAATGTGGGATCCAGTTCCAACTGTCTATTCTCCAGGACAACATCTCAGCCTTGCACGAGACACGGGGCTCACTCGGCAAGCCATATAATTTCTATTTCGACCCCAATTATCAAGAACTCAGAAACGGAGCGACCGTCATTGCAAACATCTACCAACGACTTGAAGTTATCTCTGAAGAATGGCCAGATCAAATGGTTGTAAAACATCTCATGGAGAAGTGCCTATCTATCCTAGAAGTTGATTCGCGCAGTCCTGTGGCGAAGATCCTGACATTGGTAGAACAACTATTGATTCAGAGCGAGGACTGGGAGATGTACTCAAATCGTGACAATTCTATCAAAACTCATCAAGAGGAATTGATTCGTTTGATTGTGGCCTGGCGACGTTTAGAATTATCTTGCTGGCAAACGCTTTTGGATTCTCAAGCAGTCAACTTTACAACAGAAGTTTCACAGTGGTGGTTCCGACTCTATGACGCTGTTATACGAGGAACAGCAACCGCAGTCGATCAGGACCCTGAAGGAGAGACCCATTCAATCGACCAATACCTCAAATCGCTCATTCCCCTCATCGATGATTTTATAACCGCAAGCCCCCTTGGCCAATTCCACGCCCGCCTGAAATTGGTCCATAGCTTCGAAAAGTATGTTGTTGCCATCGTCCCGTTCAAATCCCCTCTCCACAGGTTGGCGTTTCAGCGTGTTGGTCGGGTTCTATGCTCCACACGTCGCTATTACGACCTATTTTCAGAGAAATTGCGCAAGAATCTGATGGATGAAAAGGTTACCCTAGAAAAGGAAGTCAAAGCCTTTATCAAGCTTGCCAGTTGGAAAGATGTCAATGTTCAAGCACTGAAACAGAGCGCCCAGCGCACTCACCGACAGCTTTATAAAATCGTAAAAAAGTTCCGCGACGTTTTAAGACAACCTGTAGTGCAATGGCTTCAGCCCCACCACGCCGGCGATCTTGAAGGGGGACCACTTTCTTTTGAAGAATCGCTTATTTCGACTCCAACCATCTTTGTTGAAACACCTTTCGTCCCTCCAAATGATGGTCCTCTCACAAAACGAGATTATATTTCCAACCTGAAAAGGACATTCGACAGATATAATGCTCTGATTGGAAGGCGTATTCTCCCCTTCATTATTGGTCATTCAGCAGAGAACGTGGATTATGTGGCTGTAAAGATAATCACAACATCCAGAAGTCTTGCCTCTCTTTCTGTTCCTCCTCTTTCCAGCGAGTTGCGAATCAAATATCAAAAGGCGCTGTTGGTACGAAAACGGAAGGCTTGGACCGACATGTTGAAGGAACTGAAATATGCCGGTTTAGCGAGTAATGTAAAACCGATTGTCCTCCAGCAAAACACGGATCAGCAGTGGATTCGAGAACAACCGAGTTTCCCTGAGCTCTTCAGAGTAGCAGTTGAGGTTGACAAAGGAGAATCATACTTCGTTAAGCTCTGCGGTAGTCTGCCGTCGTTACGTACGTCTATTCCGAACCACCATTCCGACCTCACAACACGAGAGCTCCAGCGAGGCACGATGTTCCTCGAGTCAGGATTCGCAATGGCTGTTGACTTGAGATCTAGGTTAGCCCCATTATACGATCACATATTTATGTCAACTCATGTTTTTGAGTAGGTTATTTGGAGCACTGAACGTCTATCAGCAGATGCAGGCCACGTTGGAGAGACTAAAAATGTTGTCTCCTGACAAAGGCGTGCGGGCATGGAAAAACCATGCTGCCCATGTGTTATCGCTCAAAGAGGGCTTATGCAAATTATCCCATGGGCTGTCTGAAACTCGCGACAGCGCAATCACTTTCTGCAAGCTCCAATCAGACTGCCCCACACTAGAAACCTTCTTCTACGAGATTTCCACTGCTATCACCACAACCGATCGTTTACTCGGTCACCTTAGACCCTTGATAGCGAGCATCGGAACGGTCGCTCTGCCCTTTTTATCTCAAGGTCAGACTCACTCACGAATATCATCCTCACCCATCTAACAATTTTATAACAGAGGAAATTGATTTAATGCTTCAGGCAGAAAGTCACCTTTCCCACACATATGAAATGGTCTCCCGATGGTGCAAAACACAATCACGATTGCATTATCTCCTATCGCCCCTGCAAATTTGGCTTAAGGAGCACCATTTAACACCCCTCCTACCTTTCAATAATTATCTTGGAACAGATACCACTTGTCAGGAGGCACTAATTACATCCCTCCTCGTTAGTGTGCAGTCATTGGTTTCACGTTCCCCCGACGTCGTCCCACAGGAAAGAGACGACACAGAAAAATATATCTTGAGGGGATATCAGTTTGCCCGCGACTTCACCCACCTCCTGAACATGGACAACATCAAGGACCAGCTCGACCAACTCCTAATCTCGATATCTTCAGAAAGTGCCTTGTTCCAGACTCTGGAAAGGGTCATGCCCTTCCTGATTCTCTATCTCTCCCTTGCGAAGGACCAGCTCGTTGTGCACAGCAATTGGACGAAGGCTTTGTTCAAGCTCGACTTTGTCCTCTGTTCAGTGTTACAAACGCTCTCACAGCAAGGTTTCTGTCAACCTCCGGAAGGCGAAGAGAAGGAAGCCAACGGCGAAGGTATGGAATCAGCAGCTGGTGTGGGAATTGGCGAAGGGTCGGGAACCGAAAACATTAGCAAAGAGATCGAGGATGAAAGCCAGATAGAAGGCTTGAAGGGTGAAGAAGGAGAGAACAAAGACAACGAAGCCGATCACGAGGGTGGTGAAGCCATTGAGATGGACGATGATTTTGGGGGGAAATTGGAAGATGTGCCGGATAAGGGATCTGACGACGAAGCTGAATCCGACGATGGAAGCGAGCCCGAATTCGACGAAACACTGGGAGGTCTCGATGACTTGGACCCTGCTGCAGTCGACGAGAAGATATGGGGTGATGAAAAGGGACCAGAGGACTCAGGCAGCACGGAAGAAAAGGCGGAGCAAGATCTTTCCAAGGAACACAACGCGCCCTCAGAGTTAACGGCAAAGGAAGGTAGCGAAAAGAGGCCGAAAGACAAGGCTGAAGACCAGCAGCAGGGCACTGACAAAAGTGACGCGGAGGATGTGGAGGTGGAGGCCCGGAGTGAACATGACAATGATGACTCGAATGACCCCAACGTCAGTGGTGTGCCGATGGATGAGCACGTTCAGGAAGCAAATATACTCGATCTACCTGACGAGATGGACCTTGGCGGCGACGAAATGGCGAAAGAAGGAACTGGCGATAGCGAAGACGACGAAGCGACGGACAATGATGAAAACGGGCCTGTAGCAGAAGAAGGGTTTGATGAAATTGAGGATTTTGCGATGAAGGAACCAAGCCGGGATATCCCCCCTGCAGAGGATGACCCAGAAGAGCATCCAGAGGACGAGGACGACACCAATCAGGTCCATGCATCCGATGAGAAAGCGGATGACGAACAACCCAATGATAACGTTCTCGAAGTTGTTGCCCACCCCGATGTCTCTAAAGAGGGCGGCACAACCGACCCAAATGAAATTGCCAATCCTGAACCTGGACAAAGTTCATCAAGTGGAGACGCAGGGGCAAGTCGGGGTGGAGCAGGCGAATCTTCTGCCGTGGAAGAAAAGGCGGAGAATGATGAAGGGTGTGTCTACAATTTGGAAATTTCAAGGAACTATTCTGATGTTACATTATTAGATCCATGCAGGATATTCGTTCTTCGAATGCAGAACCAACAGACGACGATGGGACAGGAACCGGCAACTCTGGACTGCGAGAAGGGCAGGCAGGTTCCCAGAGTGAACTCCAGCTCGTTTCAAACCCTCTCCGCAGCCTTGGGGACGCTCTGAAAGAAATTCGTCAACATTTCGATGAAATTCTTAACGCAGACCAGAAGGATGCACCTCGCAAACAAACAGGGGAATCAGGCAAACCATCCCAACTTGAGTACCTTCTCCCTGAGGATGCCGACCACGATATGGAAGCTCTAGGCCCCGCGGGTGACGAACAAGCAGCTAGACTCGATCAACTGAGAATCATTGACGATGAAATGAATTCCGATGAAGCACCTGTGGCAATGGATCTCGACCCACCTGTCCCTTTTGAAAAGCATGAAGAGCCACCTTCTCACCAACCAGTTGAGCAGCCACAGGCACCAACTAGTATGGTACATCATGATAACATTGAAGGTGCCATTCTGCAGACTGGGCTTCCTGCACCAGAACGCCATGAGGCCGAGTTTGACTTGTCGGTTCGCCGGGGAGATGATATGCTGATGGAGGAGCGTAGCAAAGATATCGAGCTTCAACTTAAAGAATGGCGTCTGGCGGATTATCCCGAAGCAGGAGCGGACCAAGTCTGGCGCCAGTACGAATCGCTGACACATGACCTCGCTTACACTCTTTGCGAACAACTTCGTCTCATCCTGGAACCAACACAAGCTACTCGTCTTAAAGGGGATTACCGGACTGGAAAACGACTGAACATGAAAAAAGTTATATCCTATATTGCCAGCGACTATACCAAAGATAAGATCTGGTTACGTCGGACCAAGCCAAGTCACAGAGAGTACCAAGTGCTCATCTCGATCGACGATTCTCGATCAATGGCAGAATCACACTCTATCCACCTAGCCTATCAGACCCTGGCCTTAGTCTCCAAAGCCTTAAGTCGCCTTGAATCGGGCGACGTGGCGATAGCTAAATTCGGGGAACGTGTTGACCTCCTTCACGGCTTCGATCAAGGCCCGTTCACCGATCAAGCTGGTGCCAAAGTTCTGAAGGCTTTTAAGTTCTCCCAAAAGGCCACCAACGTTCTTTCCCTTCTAGAAACCAGCTTGAAGGTCCTGGGGGGTGCCAGAGAGCGAAAGTCCATGAGCTCAACATCTGCTGCTGACCTGTGGCAGCTGCAATTCATCATTTCGGATGGGATATGCCAGGACCACGAAAAATTGCGAACTGTACTCCGAAAAGCAGAAGAACAAAGGGTCATGATCGTTTTCATCATTCTCGACAGCCTTCAGACAGGGTCCGCGGGAGGCACCAATGAAGGCTCAATTTTATCGATGGACAAAGCTGAGTTCAAAACCGTCGATGGCAAAATGGAGTTGCAACTGCAAAAATATCTGGACTCGTTCCCTTTCGATTACTATGTTGTGTTACGCAATGTGGAGGCGTTGCCGGAGGTGTTGGCTGGGACTTTGAAGCAGTTTTTCGAACGTATCTCAGAAGAGTAACTTGGCATCCGCTTATATAATCTGCTACTATATCTCATTGAGTTTAATAAGTAAACACTTTGTTGCTCACCAGGATGGCGTCTTCCTCCAACAGCTTACTTCCTCCAAAGGCTGTCGATGCTGAGGAGAGAAAGGGCCTCCTATCTCATGACGATAATCCCTATGACTCCGGCAGCTTTGAGGAAGATAATATTCAAGTGCAACCTCGGACCTGGTCACGGAAGAGGATAGCCAGTGTGGCCATCGCGTTAATCGGACTCTTGGTCACGGGCACTTTCACTCGTACATTCTTGTTTGCAAAGTATAGTCGACCATCCGCACCCCACAACTCATATTCTGGAAACGCCCTAAGTTCGAATGGCACACATGGGTTCAAAAGGACAGTGCTCATTGTTTCTATTGACGGCCTGAGGTACTTTTCGGCCTCCCTCTACATTGAACGGACCTCTTACCCAGTCATACAGGGCAGATTACCTTGACCGTAAACTGACGCCTCACCTGCTAAATCTGAGCAAGAAGGGTCTCAGGGCCAAATCCATGAAACCTGTGTTCCCTGTGCGTTCATCAATTTACTTCCAAGGTTCATTAACCTATTTGTATCCTCTAAGACTTTAACATTTCCGTGAGTGAGTCTTTATTCAATAGCGCCGTATTTTTTATCGGGTTCATACAGAAACCACTGGGCTCTGATGTATGTAAAATTCGTCTTTCGGGAACTCAGCCAAACCTCACGGCCTTGTTTGAACAGGACTGGCCTTTATGCTGAATCCCATGGCATTGTGGCAAACGTACTGTTCCTCCTTCAATTGTGTGTTCTTTTTGCTTATGCTCTTCAGAACTTCTGGGACCCAGTGTCCAGGGAAGAGTTCCATTACAATCGCATATCATCTGCTTGGAATCCTATGTGGTGGTTAGGAGAACCTGTATGTTTGATCCTTTCACTGACCGTGACCCTGGCTGAAGCAGTTATAGATGTGGGAAACAGCAGAAAGAGCAGGGGTTGTTACGGCGAATTTAATGTGGTATGTAACATGGAGGCTTTTCATGGATGATGTTTACAATATACTTTCAGGCCTGGCCCTCCCAAGACGGCCTCAGGAGCATCCTCAACATATTTTGTTCCCTGGAAGGTATTGATTCAAATACTGGTTAGGAATAATAGTTAATTTTTCCCGCAGGACAAAGTCCCGCTCCAGGACAAACTTCACCAGATTCTGCATTGGATTGACCTGCCATTTGAAAAGCGACCTCAACTGATCATGGGTAAGAAATGTAAATCAATATCAACAGTAGTAACTCTCATACGCTGCTAGCATATGAACCTTCTCTTGACCAAGCAGGGCATGCGACTGGACCTAATTCCAAACGAGTTAATGTAATCGCGAATTCTGCTATCTTGTACTTGAGGTCTTACGGATTCGTTCACTTAGGAAACATTAATTCAGGTTGACACATTCGCCAAAGACCTCCACGATTCCCTTGCTGCTCGAAACCTCACAAATATCGTGGACATCGTGTTTGTCAGTGATCATGGAATGACCGACACGAGCCACCCGGAGTTGGTTTACATGGACGATATTTTGGGTACTGCTGCCCTCGAGGAAATTGCACATCAAGATGGCTGGCCATCCATGGGTTTGAGATTCAGCACTACTGCCAATGCCTCACGACACCTTGAAGTGCTGCTTAAGGCATCATACCAGAACCCAGAGAAGTTCGACGTGTATACGTATGGTACAATGCCGGAGCGGTACCATTTCGCGGGCAACGAACGCATTGCGCCGATTTATGTCGTTCCTAAGATAGGCTATGTGTTAACCACACACGAGGAGGGTGACACTAGTATGAGTAAAGGTGTAAGTGTTTTCAATTTCATCGTACTGAAGTTTAGGTTGCTAAATTCAAGGTTGAATAGAACCATGGCTACGATAACGAGGCAGAGGCGATGCAAGCTATGTTCGTTGCTCACGGGCCATTCTCCATGGAAGTAAAAGCCCAACACCGGCGGAGGTGTCAATTCACTCAGCCCTCGATTCGAGCCAAAGTAGGCTGGCATTCGACCTCCGAAGAAACCTATATCATGGAAACATTTTCCAACGTTGAAATCTACAACCTTGTGATAAGGCTGCTGGGAATTAATGATTACGCTGCCAGCAATAATGGCACCGTTGGATTTTGGGACCAATACCTTTAAATCGAAGTGTCAAGTGCCCCGATAATTAGCTCACAAGTATAACACTAGGATTCACGCCTTAATCAGAGTAATTTATTGCATTTGTTGTGAGGTAAATAAGGTTCTTGGTCATAATGAAGCATCAAGATAATCCATTTATAGTAGCGGAACTCATGGGAATCCAAAGAGAGGAAAAAAGTAAATACATGTAGAAAACTAGGAACTTCAGTGATGAGCATTGTCCGCATCAAAAACTGTGTCATTGACGCCAATGTGGCCACCTGTGGGTGTGGGGACATATGCCGACTCTGGTAAACCATCTTCGTCAAGACCCTCCGCGGCCTCGATGATCTCGTATAATCTTGAAGCAACTTCAGGGGGAGGTACGCGCCCACCAAGAATATCCTTTGCGGGAACAGGCGAGCCATAGAAGTCGCGATTGGCATCCTTCCTCTCAATCAGAACGGTACCCTCGAGTGACAAGCCAGCGAATAGACCTAGTGAGCAGTATTGTGGTTGTTAAGTCAGATCAAAATGATATTGCCATGCTAAATAACGCACCCTTCGACTTTGAATACGAGAACATGGGGGCAGGATGGGCGAGTGAAGCTTGTACACTCCCTCCTGTACCAATGGGGCCCGCAGTAGCGCTGATATTGCCGCCAATCGTGACATTGCCACCCAATGAGAATGCACGCACGGCATCTTCACTGTTGAGAACAATTACAAAATCGGTGATATCTGCACCTATTTGTAGACCCCATCCCACACCTCCAGTAGCAATGCACGATGGTGCTGACCACGACCCATCAGCGAGACGAGAGATGACAAGCCCCGACCCTGCTTTGCCGGAGAAAACGAAACCTGCTTTTACTACTTGAAAGATTGCCAAGCCTAGAAATAGAGCGCATGAGATTCGTAACATGCAGAATGATAACAAAAGTATATACCACGAGCTCGTTGTAGAATAGCTTTGGGGATAGAATTAAGCGCTGACTCTGGACGCTCAGGATCCGCTGGGCGAATAGGTTAAATTCATAAGTAAAACTAGAAATGACTAAACAGCTTAAATTGTTACCCAAAAAGCTGTCCAAGATCTTTGCTGCCTTCTCCGCCTCTCCTGGCAAAGAAAACGTTTGCACGAACTCTCGTGATCCCGAGGCCACCTTCGTGGAGCCCGCTTGCATGAACGCTGTAGCTTGAATGCCAGCTTTCTGAGCCCCTTTACGGAATTTGTCGAGCACAGACATGGCGGAAGTCGTTGTCGCCGTCAAAGGGACGTTGAGCAACGGCGGAAGCAGCTTACACCTTACGTCATCTGACTCGATTGGTGTTTGTCATTCTCCGACTCTAGGAACTAACAGAACTTGAACAGAACTAATAGATCAGGCCGCTACCAACTACTAGTAGTGAGCATAGAATTTATCGCCATGTATCTTCAATAGTAGAAGATCCGGTTGCTGGAGTTGATTGAGAGTTATTGGGATCGGATTCCCATGTAACGACTCCATTAAACTTGCGAATATACTTGTATTCAAAGTTGATACTGGCCGGAAGAGTAACAGTAACTGGAGCACGTAAGAAATCCAAGAAAAGAAAACGAACAGAGGGCTCACCGCTCCAAGTTGGATAGCTTGCGGCAGATAGTGCGAGGGCATTATCAGGCGACCAATTTTGCAGGGCATCGATTGAACCAGTGAGGAAGATATTTTCTGTGGAGGTGTCAATAGTGTCAAGTGACTATATAAAGCTCAACAACAAAGACAAACCTCCGAACTGTGTAGTTGCGACCACATTGAATGTAACCTGAACGGTTGGTCCTTGGTTGCAAACCGTATTCACCACCAAGCCTTGTGCACCCCAACTCGCGGGGGCGACGCCTTGACGTGCCGCAAAGGCCGTCAACGCAGAAGCGTAGCTCCATGTCAAGTCAACTGCACTTAGCGGAGAACCACTGTTCCTATCAAATTGTTCTGCAAGTCCACCATTCGCTGGGGTATGTTTAGCGTTGATAGCCAGGAATCCATCAGCAAATGTGCGAACGGCCGAGGTGAGGGTAGTAAATGTCGGGGTCGACGAGGCGTAGGTTCCAGGCGTAACTGAAGACAAAAATTGACTAAAGAAGGCCAGAGAGGTGCTGGTGACAGTCAAAGAACCCCGCTGTGTCCAAACGATGAGGGCATCATAAAGCTGCTCTGCAACAGCTGCGGTTGTCAAATACCAAGGCTATAAAATTTGACATTAACAAGTAGGACTTGGTTTGAGGTTGATGAATAACTCACGTTTCCGTTGAAGTATACATCCTCTGGATAGCGGCCTGTAGCGACAGCTGCGTTGGAAGCGATTCCGCTGTTGATGCCATAAATCGACCTAAATGAGTCCACGTAAACTTTTAAGCTTGCTAAGGCTTTGTCAGAGCATGGTTGGAAGGTGGCTGCATCACAGCCCGCAGATGGGTCAAAAGTGTGAATCGATGCCAAGGCAGAGTTGGCATCTTTGCCTGATCGTCCTCCGCCAGTGTTGGAGGTAATAAAGGAACCTGATGGGTTCCAATAGGTCTATGAAATCGTCAGGTTGAATACAATAGAAAGAGCAAAGGGTGATCGAAAGCATACCTGCAAGAAACAGAGAATATTATCGGCTTGCGCATGATAAACAGGAACTGCAGACGTTTGGCCAATCCTAGTTGCGAGTGCAGCGCCCTCACGAAGGGCTCGGTGTTGGACAGCCGTAGTGAAAAAGGAACTGGAAGATACTTCTTCCCAAAGGTCAAATCTGTCGCAATGTCCAGTTGGGGTTGGAGCCCAATATATATATACACATACCCAGATTGATTCCAAAGGGTTGAGACATAATCAAGGTCCAATTTGAGAATCGGCCAAATCTTGGACGACACAAAAGACGTGTTGGAATTATCTACCAGCCAATTCGCGTAAGTAATCAAAGCCGTGGCTCGTAGGGCGGGGCCATCTTTGGTGAAAGGTTAGCTAACGGGTCGCGAAACATATATTGCTGAACATACCGCGTTGGGGTCTGCCATAATATTTCGGTGTTAGAAGAGCATGGGACATATCAAGGTGAAATTCATCCACCTTCCCCATGGGCCCGTGAAGGCCGACCCATCGATGTTAAACTTAGGTTCACCAAGACCACCTGTTGATACAGCTCCACTAGGATTCGAAACCTGCTGTAAAGCAGTTTGCGCGGCAAGATATTGATCGATTGAGGTTCGAAGTGTACCATCTTCACCGCGAGTAAATCTGTTACAAAATATAAGAATTTGGAATATATAGTGAGGCATAATTCATACTGGTCGATAATAGTCTTAAACACGAGAGCAGAATCTCGCGTCCATGTGAAGAGGTAATTAGGATTGGTGGTGCTCGGACTGGCAATAACTAGACCGGCCTGATGTAATAAATCGTAAGGGAAATGAACACTTCTATAATATAAGGAATAACTTACCTTCGCTCCTGCTGACTTGGATCCAGAAGGACCAATATTTGCGAGTAAACCCGCTTTCGCGATCGGTGATTCGGTCGCGACGTATTGATCAACCACACTCAATTGAGCACGCACAAGCGCACAATAACACAAAGACGAAAGGATGGCAAAACGCATATCAGGAAAACCGAGATCTCCAAGAAGGGGGACCACGGAGAATTTGGGTGGAAGATTCACATCCTGGAGCTTTTTATACGGTGCCGGAAATACAAAAAAATGTTGACCCGAAAAACGAAATTATAATTGGAAGCGAACAACACCAAATAGGAACGTCGGTACGAAATCTTGGGAGAAGCAGGTGTAAGCAGGTGGACAGACTCTTGCGATAAGACTTAACGACTGCGGGAATCACAATGTCCTTTCCCGATGACACCGACCCGGAACCAATGGTTGCAGGCTGAACCCCGAATTCGAAGGTATTCCACCCCCAAAAATAAAGCTTAAAGTTTAACCGGTCGTAACTGATGGAAGGATGAGAGCAAGGATTGGTCACTGGTTTCAAAACTGTTCGTGTGGTGGCCTGTTCCAAATTTGCTAACACATGTACCATGGCATGTGTGGGGCTACTACTCAATTATGACCACACAGTCCGCTATTTTTTGGGTATGACTCTGAGCTTGTGAATTCCGGATCTGTACAATTGTGCAATAATGTGCTGAATGACCAATTCAGAACAATGTTTGGAGGAATCCATGCAGGGAAACTGGTAGACGTTGCATAACTCGAATTGGAAAAGGCAGTTTCCATAAACCACTGATCAATGTTTAGCCCTCAAAAAACAGTGTTTAGCGGGGGGTCAGGAGGACGATTTACCTTCCCTATTCCCAGTAAAGGCTGAGTGATGAATGTTAAATCCCAGATTGCATATGAAAACAGTAGTTTGCGTCATCGTAATGTGGTGCGGGTGATTTTCAGGGACCTCACTTTGCAAGTCGATGACGGTTTATTAAAGCAAAGGAGAGTCTGGGGTCCGCGTATCTAGGCAATCTAGGTGCTCGGACTCGCACGCGCTGAACACGCCATCTTGAAAATCGATCTCATAAATCAAGTAAGACGGGCGTCAAACGAATATATGACTTTGCCAGAGGAATCGGATTCCAGAGCCCCCACCTTTGGAGGCGGGCACCGACTTGTAGAGAATTGGCCGGCAGTGGTGTTTTGAGCGGATTAAGCATACAAGGCAACGTGTTGGTTGGTTGGTGGGTAGATAATCATACAATGCATGTGTTGCGGTCTTATCAGACGACAGGGAAGAATGAGTAAATCTCCGGGTTTAGCCGGGGAAAGCACGTGCTGAGGAGTGGCGGTACCAAGGTGTGGTCCTTGATCTCCTTCAGTTCAAAAAGATGGTTTTAGGGCTGCTCTGCGTGTCCTACATCCATGCATTGCTATTCTTAACATTTGCTTCTCCGGTGGAAATACGTCCTGTTGCTATGTTCTCCACAAAGTCAGAGCGAACATGGTTGTGGGGTTGGGCGTGGGGCACAGAGAGCACCGTTTCTGTGGTAGACCGTTCTCCTGTCGTGTCCTTCCCTTCCAGGCCAGGTATGCCATCGACTTAATATTTCTGTTGAGTCTCCCTCTAATATATTCTGCTTTCACAGCGGCATTCGGAGCTGAGATAAATGATCCACTTCTTGGATATGTTATTCCACTGTCGTCATTCACTGTACCATGTCCCGCCAACAATACCCAAACTGCCAACTCTGACAACTCAGGGTGCCCTGATCTTTGTTTGAATGGACCGAACCACCCGACTGAAACTTGGATTGCTCTGGTGCAGCGAGGGAAATGCGAATTTGTCAAGAAAGTTCGTGAGGCCCAAAGGCTTGGCGCCAAAGCCGTCGTTGTTGGAGGCGAAAATCCAGACACATCCGGCTTTCCTGATACCTTGGTAAATATGTACAGCCCGGGTACGTTCTCAGCTGCTTTTAAAAGGATGAGACATTTGACTCCGTGCTTCATAGAGGACTCCTCCGATATCAAAATCGCAGCGACTTACATCAAGTACTCAGACTATATGCAACTTTACACCCTTATCGCACACTCTAATACGACACATTCTGGCCTGCACACACTATCTCTACTTATCACTGCCGAGTACTCTGCATGGGAGTGGTATTCGTGAGTTGATTGATGTGACATGGGGCCTGGCTAACAACCATCTTGTAGACCCATCGTTACCTTTATTGTCATCCTTTTGCTGCCATCCGCTTTGACTTTCATCACTCTTTTGATTCATCGCATTCGAACTGCCCGCGCTGCACAGCGCGACCGTGCTCCTGAAGACGTCGTTAGAAATCTGCCCTGGAGGGTTTGGACCGGGACTGGGTGGGAGAAACATGAAGGCGGGGAGGACACCAACACTGTTCCCGACCACGTTTCTGCGGAAATTCACATCGAGGAGGGTTTCGCTTCAAAATATGGATCACCATCCGATGAGACTTCCATTCCAACAGAGACCTCCATTCTAATTCCGCCAGTTGAAGATGCATCAACATCTCTTTCTGTGACACCCCCAGACAACCAGCCTTGGTTTGAGTCTCAGTTAGAATGTGCGATTTGTCTGTCGGAGTTCGCTAAAGGTGATAAAGTCCGGGTTTTACCCTGTCATCACATTTTCCATCTTCACGAGGTTGATGAGTGGCTGATCCAACGAAAGAAGCTGGTACGCTTTTCTTCTTACTTCTATCAACGCGGTAGATCTTCGATTGTTAATGCTTCAACTTCTAGTGCCCTGTCTGTAAGGCTGACGTCACTCAGCCAGCACCACCGCCACCTGTTCGACTCATACCCCCACAAAGCGAGGGTACTCTCCCTGCTCCACGTCCAACTCCTCCGCGTCCAACTCCCACGGAAAGAACAGCCTTACTTACTCATCGCTCTGAGGAGCACAATTAACCTTGACGATATTAATTGCCAAAACTTTTTGCAGGTATCTGCGTGTACATGTTATATATACCTTCTAGACCCCTCGTCTATTGTACTGCCAAATTTTTTTTTAGGGATTGTAAAAGTTTAGTTCTGTGTTCTGTGTGACGCTCTTTCTAGTCAAGTATGTACATGCAATGTTTATAACAGCTCTCGTACCAGGATGATCTTATCTTATCTCGGCATTCAACCCACGTGGCTACTAGATGATGACATTACCTGATTCTTATTCTTATTGTCTTGTCGGCATTATCACTTGTGCCCTTCAAATTACTATGCTTGTCCATCGGCCGCATCTCGATTTTTTTGTCCGGTCCGAGTATGGGAACCTACTGATTCTCACAAATCGTCTCAACGGCCGGCAACATCCAGGCGCATCTTGTCGGGATTGGGTTGGTATCATGCCTCCCACATTGGGTCTCGACACGCTCCCCAGACCGGGAAAACAAAAGTATTCAATAAAACTCAAAAGAACAGGAAGAACTGAAGGCGTTGTACCGGAAAAGTTCTATCCGCACATCATGGAGGGATGGAATCCGATGGATTTTTGGTTGTGACGTCTCGAACATCTCTAACGCCAGCAGCGAGATTCCATTTGTTTTGACGATGCAATCGATATGACCTCCTTATAAGCAACTTGTTTCTTGATAGGGATCTGAGCCAATGTCTTTGGTTGACGAGACCCGAGGATTCTGACATGCGATAACAATAAGACCAGGAACACCCACATATTCATATCCCAACAATTAACCCATCAGATATTAGGTCAGACCAGAACTCACTCATCGGAATAACGCCGCAAGTCACACCCACCCTCACGTTTGGTCCTCCTCTTATTGTCTTTCAATCCCAGATAGCTTCTTTCCTGCCACCCTAGAATGCAGATTTGGATCGAATTCCGAGAAATTACTCCCAAAACGGGGCCAAACTTAATTGCACCCAGTCGCGACCATATTATCAAGTCTTGACCCCTCCCCTACGGTGGCTCGGCCACGATCTGATTGTTGCGCAAGCCGGTAGCTCCTTCTTTGTGTTGGAGAAACATAAAGCCTGGTGACCACTCTTCGAGGTCCAACTTTTTTCACTCTTTTTTTCCAGGATTTCGCCTGGCATCCGCCCGACAGCGTGTCTGCCTCCCCTGATACCAAGACTAGAGAGCAACACAGTAGCCAACATGTCTAGAAAATCACAATCCCAGAAGAAGAGACACAGTGCGTAGCCAAGCAGTACCCGCCTTCCCCTCAATGACCACCACTATTCGTGCCTTACCTTAGCCAAACCATGCAAATTTTTTCAAATGAATAGATGTCCTCACCCTGCCGATGTTTGCGATTTTGCCCATGTTATTTTGAGCCCTATTAGTCCCACCTCGACTGATGGCTTCGCAAGCACTTGTCGTTATTATTACTCGGGAACTTGCATGAACGGCGCATTTTGCAGGTATCAGCATACAACTGAAGGTGAGCCATTCAAATCTCCATCGATTTTGAGGTGGTCGCATTAACTGTCGGTTAGTACCCCCTATCAAACCCGTTGATCCTGTATCTCCGGCAGAATATGCTGTTGACTGGGCAGGAATGCCACCTGAGCCGGTAGATACATTATTTCCTTCTATCGGCTATTCACACCTCAATGTTTACCATTGCCGTAGGCATACCTGGACAGTCCGCCTCTTTATGGGAGCTACCCACCCTATGGGCAGGGCTGGCCAACGTCGGCCTACATTCTGAATGAACTTTTTCCTCGACCGGCGGATTCCATCCTATTCGCCCCTCCCCGTTCCCGCGATTCCTTCGACACGACATCCACTTCAACCTCAAGCTTGGAGTCGGATGATCTGGTTGTTGTAACTGAAGATCCGAAGTACGATGAACACTCCCATTCGCATCAATCTCAGGTTTGCGTTGCAGACGACGCGCCAGTCATCCACGTACCCCCTCTACACCCGTTGTTATGCGCCAACACGACCGGCGCCCATACACCCCACTCTGGTTATGACTATGTTTACTCACCTGGGCTGGGGATAAAACATTCTGGTCCTTCGAAATCACGCGTTGGAGGATCCAAGTCTTCGTTGAAGCAGAAAGCCCTGAAGTACAAGAGTCTGTTGCATGCATCGTCTCTCACAACTACGAAACTAATTGAGATATGATTAGCAAAACCTTGCAAATTCTTCAATACTGAGAAGGGGTGTCCCAATGGTAGCGCGTGTACTTTGTAAGTCATTAATCGTTGCCAGTGGATCATATTTTGATGTAGATTGCAGCCTACACGACGAACAAATTTCTGGATCTCAATCGCTCGCCGCACAGAGACTAGCAGCGTTAAGGTTAACCGCAGCGAAAGAAGAAGCTCGTAAGAATTTTGTGCCCATTCCATGGCGAGTGATCGGGGGAGGAGTTCTTGTTGGAATGAAAAAGGATGACCCATCAAAGGAAAAGTCCAGCGACTCTGACCAACCATACTCTTCTCATATATTGCCCTCCAAACCCACCCCTCTCAAGATAATCTCACGCCAACGCTCAAACTCAATTCCGCCAACACCAAGCATTGCTCAAGTGAAAACGGAGCATGTACGTTGGAGACTACCTTCATCCCACTGTTTTACTTATTTTTTATCACAGCTATTCTCTGCTGAATCACCTGGTGTTCTATGACCACGAGAACACGTGGCTTGATATATAATTCTTTCCGATATCCAGGTTTCTAACTCCATGCGTATATGACCTTCGATTTTCTCTTGCGCATCGGAATCCTTTTTGAAAAATACTGCATACTACGGATTTTTTTCTCAACTTACTGTACCAATTCGATCGATTCACCGGCGCACCTTTACCATTTCAAGGGCTGATCACAGCGCGTCTTGGGCTTCGGCTCAGTCAGGCTTCCTTTTGCACGCAGGGAGGTCCCCATTGGCTTAAAAAATCAGAGAATTATCAACAATATATTCCTAATAATTTTAAACATGTTTATTACGCAGAGAGAGCCCCGAACCAGTCTTTTTTCTGCTGAAAATCCCAATTTTCTCGAATTTACCCAGGCAAGAAATGGAACCTAGGCAAGTCGATTGTGTCCTAAATCTCTCAGATTCGTGGAATATGAAATATATACATGTTAACTGAAGGCATGCAAAAAAAGACTAGGCCTGTAGTGATTTCAAAATGGGAAGTTGCAGATTTGGGAGATTTTTGGGAGGAGGAAGAGAAGATGAGGTATAGTTGGGCCGGGTCAAATCTTCATCGAATTTCTCAGTTTTTTTTTAGTATAGCAGAAGTAACATAAAACCTGGCTTATCAGTATAGAATGAGAGGATGTGTTTGTTAATTAAATGGGGAGGTATGGATTTATGAAAGTGTCCGGGGAGGAGGAGGAAAGGAAAGTTTTGGAGGGAAAGCGGCACTGGGCAAAAAGTTGGCGATGGTCGCCCCATCATTTATCAGATAAGATGTTGCCAATAATGGCTTCTTGCGGGTTCCTGTCTGCTAGCAACGCTCTGACTCGGACACCGCCTTCTTCCCAGCACACCATTCTTGCCTTTTGGTCACCAGTCCACCACCATGTCAACTGTCGTCGACTATTCCAAATCGCTTGCAACTCTCCTCCGAGAAAGCACCATTGAAGCGCATGATCAAGTTGCGTTGAGCGATGGCGCTAAACGTCTTACGAGTGGCCAGTTGTCGAAGGAGTCATATACCCAGTATTTGATGATGCTCTGGCATATCTATGAGTGAATTGTCGTTGTCTTCTTTCCAACGGGACAGCCATCTAACCGTTCTTTTTAAGCGCCTTGGAGGGAGCGCTGGAACGGCTCGCAGCGCACCCCACCCTCGAACCCACATACAACCCTGCTCTACTCGCACGAGCCCCATCATTATCAGCAGACATATCCCACCTCCTCCAAGTTGACGAGTCGTCATGGAAAACACATCCCATCCATGTCAAGCTCCTCGCATCTGCCCCAGAGCCACTGACTGCGTACGTCCAGCGTATCAAAGAGTTGTCTGATTCGAATGACCCCTCTCCCCTCCTGGCGCACTCATACGTAAGGTACATGGGCGATCTGAGTGGAGGACAAACCATCAGGCATATCCTGTCAAAGGCATACGGCCTAGATGAAGCAGCCGGATTCGGAATCTCCTTCTACGCATTTAAAGAACTCCGATCGGCGAAGCTCGCTTCTCTCGGAGAGATGAAACGGATCAAAGATTGGTTCAGGGAAGGTATGAACAAAGCTGGCAAACAAGGAACCGAAGTCAAAGGTCAGGATGCTGATTAGATGGCCCACTCACATTGCTGACTCACACCCTAGCATCTGTTGTCGCGGAAGCGAAGATTGCATTTGACCTCAATTCGGAGCTGCTTTCGATTCTTGAGCTGGAACCAGAAGAACCTAAAGATGATGTTCAGATCCAATACCCCATAGCCGAGAAGACCTTCCCCGTTTCACAGATCGCTGCAATCATTGCTGCAGGTAAGTCCCCTTTAAAAAAAAGGAAGACTCCCTTTGCCAGATAATGACCCTCAAATTTCTAGCTTGCTTAGCCCATTTTATCATTGTTGTCGGAGGGTTTACGGGTGAGAAAGGATATGCTAAACTGCTTGCCATCGAACTTTGGGCGAGGAATCTCTGGCAACAATTCAGCGAATAGACCAGCTTGAGTATACATACAGATAGTTGGTCAAGCCTTTTTATCCATTTAGAGGACAAGATCTTCATAATCAGCTACTTAATGTATCAAATCTTCAACTTTGCCCTACTCTGTACCTTTCATCCACGCTCACCCAATGTCATTGAACATTCATATCATTCAATCCAGAGCGGTAGCTTCAACAGTCAATATACAAAGAGTCTAATATATAAAGCGTGCTTCGCTCAGCGAGGGCGGGAGGATGATTTGCGATACAGGCAAAAGTGGATAAAAGCAAGCCACTATTCTAAGGTAAAATGAGAGGCAACCAGTACTTAGAAGCAGATATCCCATTGTCGCGAAAGCTCCAGCAGGCACATAGAAGAATTAGGCCTGATATTGTCCTTGGTAGCCGCGGTTGCCATTACCGTAGTCTGCGTACTGGGGGCTGTGACCGCCTGGGTAGTTAACATCATACTGGGAGTGATGACCTTGATTGTGGCTGGAGTATTGCGATTGGAAAGATTGGCGCCCAGTTTCATATTGGTGGCTGGTGTATGGTGGGAGAGGGACCGAAGACTGGTTAGGATCTCCAGCATTTGGAGTGCTCAAATCAGCAACGCTGCGGTTCTGAGCTTCTAGGGGGACGTAAGAGTCTCTCGTCCGCTTTCCAGAGAAGAGGCTCTTCTTCCCACCAGCCCCTAGATCCACATTAGACTGCTTCTTTTTCCTTTTGCAGCAGCACTTCCAAATGATAAGCCCTGTGACAATGATGATAAATGCCAGGCAGCCAACGAGGATATACGGCCAGCGACTAAGGATCATCTCCTGATATTTCTTCTTCTTCTCGTCTGGAGAAATTGGCGAGTGTTGCATTTGGTCAGCAGGGAGGAGGGACCACTTGGCATCAGATATGGTATCTCCCCCGGCTAGTCGTGTTTGAATAAAATCATTGCGGGCAGACGCGACATCTACGAGAGATGACATTTGAATGTAGGGCGTTCCTTGATTGTCAGAAGCTTCGATCCAATTACCAAAGTTGAGCAGTGTGTAAGCACTGCGCACTGGGAAACACGAATCCGTTGAGCATCCATAAAATGGTTGAAACTCATTGGCCAGACTTACAGAAGCTCATTCCAAGAATCATGTCATAATGCCCAAGAATACTAAATGCCGATGTGATGGGTTGGAACTGGCCCAACATTAGCATGGTCCTTTGGAAGTGAAAAGGGGTGTGACATACCGCTCCAATGCAGACCTTTTTACCACTACTATCTAATTTGTTGAAGTTATCGTCGACCGCGTCCAAGGGATGTATGGGGTAGTTGCGACCCCCAAAGTTGAACGATATGTTAAGATATTGGCCGCATGGTATAAGCCACCATTCATTCTTGGTGTCGTAGAAGGCACCGCGAACGCGACCATAGATAGCATCCGATACATCTCGAGGCACTTGGGAAAAAGTAAACCTGAGAGTGGTATAAGGAGTGATAAATATGCTTTGGAGGATTTAAGACCCACCCACTATCAACGACAGCAACAAACTGGCCTTTAGGTGCACCAGGAACGATAGAGTCGACTTGAACAGGTTGACCATCAGGTCCAATTATACCGTTGTCTATATCAGTTAAAGCCTGCCAATGTTGATCTAGATAAGAGATATCAAGTCATTCTCAGTACTAGTAGCATCCTAGATTCTCAAGGTTAACTCACCCGCTTTGAGAAGTCGGTTGACCTTGTCGACATCGAGCTTCGGCATGCTTGTGATGTTTTCTAGGCCTGGGACAATTTCTGAGACTGTAAATTGACCAGTGGTCAGGTCCGTTGAGTTCTTCTTGCGGCTTAGAAGGATCGAGATATAGTTATCCGAAGCTTTGTCTGCGGAAAAGATACGTTGAAGCAAAGTGTTCGCAGAGCTAGCTTTTTTCAACTTCTTGCGAATAACGCTGCTGTCATTGGGTCCAAGGCCGAGCAGACCATCGTAGCCTTGGGCATGGATATCAGAGGTGAACGTGCTTGTGTCATTAACCCACACTGCAGGAACAGCTTCAGAGATTGAAAAGGAGATAATTGGAAAATCTTAGCGTACAAAACACTTGGTCTGGGATGGTTTGATTTCCGAGGGTAACTTGGGCGGTTTGGACGTTGCCTGGACGAAAAAAAGAAGGGGGGGGGGAACATTTATGGAAGCACTTTTATTGCATCAAGAGGCAACGAACCTGCAGCCTTTCCGACAGCATACGACAACGTCACAGACTTCCCAGTATCCGTCATTGCAGTGGGTATAGTATTAGCGAAATGCGCCCATAGGTCGGAGCTGGGTGCACAGTTAATTCCCAACATTTGAGTTGCGTTGGTCGAACGACACACCTGCCCGTATCCAAAAGAACTGGCACTGTCTGGCCAGCCAGGGTGATGTTGCTAACATATTGGGCATTTCCAATGTTCCTTACGGGGAGTGGACTCCGACGGTTGAGAGATGATGCTGAGTGGTGGGGGAAACGGACTTCGAAAGGAAAATTCAAGGCATTTACAGCTGTGTCAAAGATAGTGAAAAGCAAAGAAAGTGGTATCAAAGAGCGCATTCCAAGGTATCGAGAGGCGAAAGGCCAAAAAGCTGTCAAAAGAGCGGAGAAGGATGAAGGTCCCAAAAGCGACAACGAAACTAAATAAGACACTTCATTCACACGCCTCGGTTCGGCCCCAGAAAGGCAAGAAATAATCGTCTCTCGCCAACAAATTTCCCTGGGCGCTCAGATCTGAAATCTTTGAGATATTCAATCTCGGTAACCATCTGCAATGGTCCGTCATTATTTGGATGATTTCTGACATTTACAATTACGCCCTTAGCTAGTTGAAGACGAAGCAAGAAATATTTTTGATAATCCGAAAATAAAATTGGTACACGTATAATATTCTGAAGGCCACAGTGCATGAATAATCTCTATACATAGGTATGGAATGAAAGAAAAATAAAAAACAAGTCCAGCATAAACAGACAATAGCTCAGAATCATAGGGGATGGTCCATGGGGGCGGCAGCCTCCATCCAAGAATCTGTCACTAATCGGATGGGCACAGTAACTTGCGTTTCAAGAAGAGGAGACGAATGAGGGCTGGGCGGTGATATTGTCAGAACGATAAAGTCCTGTCAGAAAGACTCCATTTGCGTCCAATTGGCATCGACAAGCAGCGGCTTACCTTGACTTGTACGTTGGCTGCATTGAATCCGCCAACGGTAATGTCGCTTCCGCACCGAACTTCACCTTCCCAATCTATGTGTTCTTCCTGACATGGATCGGTACTCGAACAACAAGATGCTAATTCCGGTGGCATTGGGTTGATTGTACCCTCGCCCATGACATTGTTCTTCCATGAGCTTTCACCTCTCATACTCACGGAGATTTGCCGGAGAAGGTATACACGGAGAAGGGGTTTCATATTTGGAACCTTTTTGGAAGCTAAAGTCTTGCCAGAATCCACAGACACGACGCGGTCAAGGAGGACCGACTCAGAGAAAAGTTCTCTGAGCGTCCACCCGTACCCGGCAAGTTGGATGTGGAAAGGAATTGTATCTGTGAGACCATAGATCCGACCAGCAGGGACGAACAACTGCAGAGGGTTAGCATCGACTGCAGTGGAGAAACGAAGGTTGAACTGACATGGCAGATAACAGAGTTGATTTGAGCATTTGGACGTGTCTTCAAATTGGTGACCGTTTGATACCATTCTTCAGGTGATGTCTTCACCGAGGAGAAGAAACAAGGGCTTGGAATGATGGGTCGGTGGGATCGAGTTCGTGGTGCGTAAGTGAAAGGGATTAAAATGCTAAAATCACGGGAAAATTAGCCTCGTCGAGCTTCTGACATACGTTCAATGAACCACATACTGTTTCGTCTTGGGCCATATTTCGACCTTTTGGTGGCGAATCCGAGAAATGATTATGTGAATATTGTAGCTCGAGCGTATGAACAAACTGGGAACCGTGAAAAAACTTGAGTTGTAGGTTGGGGGAAGCGGTGATGTCTCGTCATTGTGCTCGAAGGTCGTGGGCAGAGACATGGAGAAAGATATTTGGCTGGGACAGGAACCCGAGAGTTGCGAGCGGTGCGACCACAAGGTGTAATTGTCATTGAGGAGTTTACAGGATTGACCGCCAGCCTCGGAAATGGTGGTGTCCAGCTTGCCTTCCACCTACCAACGAATTGTTTTCGCAATGCAAATGCGATAGGGGATCAATGCAGTTACCTTGATGACGACCTCGAGGATAGTTTCGCTTTGCTCAAAGACTAGACTTCCAGTGATCAATGCCTGTCGGCCATATGAAGGGACGGTGACTCCCTCATGTTGTTCATTCAAGATGATTGTGGTTTTACCAGCTTTTTTAAGGAAGACAGAGGAGGGTTGTAAACGAGCGGAGCGGGACCGGGGAGTGTGTTCTAGTCGCCTTTCACCACATGAAAGCTCACAGGAGTAAGACGGCAAAGGCGATGACGGGGAGTAGCTGGGTAGTTCGAACTCCATTGGAGAAGCCGGGAAGGGGACAAGTCTTTCCTGAGACAACGCCAACGTTTTATGGAGGTCATACTAACACAGGAAATCCGAAAAAATGAGTCACTTGGCCGAGATCTTGAAAGGATCTGTACCCTGGTGTTCCTAGTACAAATTGAAATTCCGGGAGAAGCCAAGGGAAAATGACGCTTGTGTGTGCCTGGGTTTGGTCAAAAGATCAAGAGATCAAACAACATACATAACTATGACTCGATGATTTCAAAGCGCCTTTGGTAGTATCCCGACGCGTACGGAATCAAAACAATGATTGGCTCAATAAAGCCTCATAAAGTGGCTGGAGAGGAATGCATAAAACAGCGTCCAAAATTTAAAAGGAAAAACCTTGGTAAGTTTTTTTTTTCACCAATGCACTGGAGGAAATGGCAGTCACATGCAAGGTACACAATACACTGCAATTGCTAATAGTAATTGAACAGAGTGAACTTTATTGAAGCGTTCGTGTCCTTACACATCAAGGATCCTGATGTCTCGTTTCAGGAGAATAAGAAGGCTGAGCGCTCTCTAAACGATCCAATGTTTCTTCTAATCGTCGTGTCCTATCTGCATCGTGGATTTCTTCCCACTGGCCATCCCTGCTGCTGTAGCTCAGAGGCCGCCCAGTTGGAGTTGAAGCAGGTGTTGAGCCCTGACTTGTTGCTGATAAAGGGCGCTGAGCTCTTAAGCTCTCCCGTAAATAGCCAGCGAGAAGTAATGTGCTCCCTCTCGTATTTCCGTATGCAGGTGGAGGGGGGGCTGCGATCAGATGATCTTCAACGTCGCCGGTGCCTACCCCGCTTTGAGCGAGGGCAGCAGCATAAGTTGGTAATGGAGGTCGGTTCCATGGTGCAAACGCAATCGCGGTATCAGGGTGTACAGGGATAGTTGCGTGGCGAGGCAACACCTCCCCAGGGTGAATGTGACTGTAGCGTTCTCCACGTAGCCGGAAGAGGCGACGTTCTAGAAATACAAGTTGACCTATCACCACGATGACGAAGACGACATGGACGAAAATAGGCGAGTATTGCCCAGCAGGCAAACCCTGATCCTTCTTAGACATACGTCTGAGTACTTGCGTGACGAAGACCCAAGCGGCTATGGTTCCACCGAGCACAAATAGTTGGGCGGCGAAGATCAAGAGGGTCGAAAGTTGGACACCACCAAAGGATTTTCTGGGCTTCAGAAAGTCGAATGTTTTCCTCGACGATGGCGCATTGTGAGATGATGAAGGTGGGGGTGGATTGGCTGGTTCTGCAGGGCGAGATAATGGGGGATTGTGGTCTCTATCAGCAGGGTGTCGCTCTGGTAAGGGAATACCGTCGGCCGAAACCATTCCCTCCCTCCTCTGATCAAGGTTGTGTACACCCTCGACATATCCAATCTCCCCACGTTTAGATGGCAATGCTTCTGCTTGAGACCGACCTCTGCATTCAGAGTCCTCTTGTGTGAATGGTAACGGCTCTATCACGGACATGTCCGGAAAGTTAAAGGGGGGAAAGTACGACCAGCGCACGAGAATAGGTAAAGAACGAGCAGAGCTCCTGAGCTAATAATTATAAGAGAAAGGGATAGTTGCCCTTGTGACTGATTAAACGTCACGACTTCTCAGCGTGACCTCATTCTCCCTGGCACACCACCGCTCGTAGATTTTGCAGTTGTGAAGTGCTACTTTTTCCAATGTCCCTTGTATTCCCGGTATCGAGGTCGCCATCTTGGTAGTTGCAAATTTTGCAGATGACCGCTACCTTTATTAAGGTAGAGTTAAGGTAGAGGTTCTGCAAGTCCTCCACAGAAATGTCTCCCTGTTTCCCCTCGTTGTCTCTTTGTTTCTCATTCTGTGCTCTCTAGGCGCTATGTTCCCAAGGAACCTCATTCTTAGGTATCATCTTCCTTGGTGTCTGCTCTTATGCTTCCTGTTTTTTGACCATTCTTGCTTGTTGTAGATCAGTGTTCAAGCCTGTGTGGCTTTGGTGTGGCTCTCTGTTTCTATTTTCACGATATTTGACCATGCTCTCCTTCAAGTTTTGCTTTTTTCTTGATCCAATTAACTATCCCAGTCCTTGGACCCAAGGCCACCCCTTCTCCGTCTCGAAAGCTTTCGACAATTACAGTCCCGTTCGAAGAAGAAATGATTTTAAGCAGGACTTACATATTATCAGTCTCACTGCTGAAATATGTTGTGAATTTGATTGTTCCCTTTATTTTCCCTCGACAGCTTCTACGATTTTGGACTCTAAAAATTACCAAAAAAAAAAAAAAGTTGGCCAATTCTTTCTTATTTCAAATCGTTTCTGGACGACACATCACTCAATATTTATTTTCAAGCCTCCATTGCTGCCTTGTGAGAATTGGGGATGAACATACTCGGCACGCTACTACGTGAAGGAGGTAGCAGGCTCTGCCGCTAAGTTGTTGGCCTTAGGTGATTTATCTATGAGTAGTCCTATGTAAATCTGAAAAATATGCTCCAAGGGCATTGGGAACCACGTCTGCAATCAATTCGGGCACCTCTAGATCCAATATAGAAAACGAAATAACAACTCAAAAATATTATCTTCATGTTCTCCAGCAGACTTCAAAACCTGGAACTATGTACATTTGACCATGCATTCCCATCACAAAGGCTCACACGAAATGGTGTCTAATAGGTATAACTAGCATCCGATACCCAGAATTCGAGCGAAGTGCTTACTTGAAACTTGAAAGTCAAGTAGCATGATGTCAACATATGTAGATCAGGAGGCAAGGAAGAAACTGAATGAAGTTGTCTAGATCTGATCATCCTGCACTCAACCGATGCATAGAGGTTAAAAGAGTCAGCACGTCATAACGGCCAAGAAGCGATGCCAAGTTCCGCTGCAGCTTGGCATCCACGCGCACGCGCGTCCTATAGGCGCCTATAGATCCGATTCGGTTTTCGGGTCTTCGCGGGGTATTATCTGGCCGAGATCGACAACCGTGTAGAATGCAAAAGTTTTGACCTCGGGGGGCTTTGTTGAGGGCCCATCTCCGTCATTGCTCTCTGAAGGGGCCGGATCATCTGAACGGTAGGTGTACGAAACTAGCATGTTGAACTGTGCCACGCAGCATTAGTGATGTCAACCAAAAAAAACTTTGCCTGCAGACCTTGACACTTCCTCTGGCCTCCTTTCCTACCACAACCTCGCCACCGACCACCGTAACATTGGCGCGTTTCTCCAGAACACCAACCGTTCGCACCTTGCCACGCCCATCTGTTTCTCGACCAGTTCTGCCGCTGACCTCATCTCCGTCTCCAAACATGTCTTCGTCATCCTCATACTCCCAGGCCTCCGCAAAAGCCGCGACTGAGAAGGAAGATGTCGGTAGGGAAATCGCAAACGGTGGCCGACGAGCTTTCTCGGGTGATGCGCCTTCCTTGGGCGCAGCGGTAGCCACGTGCATTCTTTGGACGGATAATCGAACTTGTATGGGATCATAAAGGGGGTTACTTAAGGCCAGATGGAAAGGGTATGTCTTCCCTGCATGCATATCCGATAAGTTTTTGTCATCCTCCATGGCGGTTGAAGTCGACCTTCCCATCGACCGCTTCGCTGCGTCGGCAGAGGAACGCTGGGTATGAGGAAGGGCAACAGAGATCGCTGGAAGATAATTGGCAGCCACAAGTTTAATCTTATACCTCACAGATTGAGCCTTCTGCTCTGGTTTAATCAAAATGTGTGTACACGCCGGACATCGCTTGGAGCGTTTAGAGTGAAGTGGAATTCGAAGGGGTTTCAGTTCCCTTGAAAGGGCTTTAGCGGCTTAAAAATATAATTAAAGACACTCACTGTGTCTGCAAAGGGGTGGCCCAGCTATTAACCCAGCGTTGCTCCAAAGTCGCAATATCACCAATCTCTTCAAGATGTCGTAGGATGTCCATATCCGCCTCACCACCCCCTGACCCGAGAACAGAGGCCTTTGAGATATCAAGACGACTTCGATACTCCGTCATTTCGTCCTTGTTTAAACTCCTATCCTTCCCACTTCCCCCTCTCCCAGAAGTGCTTCGTGTCAAGGGATTGTACTTGCTGACCCCAGGTATATCACGGTTCAAGGCAGCTGAGGCGGCGGCTGTAATAGAATTAGAGTGGGCATGATGTGAGTGTGCTGCACTGCTGGGATGAGCAGTCGCATGACTGATGCTTGTAGAAGACGAAAGCGATGATGCACGTATGAAAGGTTCAAAGTGTTCCTTCAGACGCTCAAACTCCAGGGAATCGGGGGCAGAGTCTTCAAATCTCTGTAGCTGGGCTATCAAAAATGGTTAGACCAATTTCATCATCATAATTATAAATATGCAATCCAACTTACCAGCTAAACCGGTAGGCTTTTCAAATGTTATGCCAACTTCCGCAGAATCCCATCGACAATGATTGCAGTAAAGAAAGAAAGGTGGCTCATTGAGCGAACCCGCTGGGACTGCGAGTCGACTATCACTAGTATCTGGAGGGTCTGAAGGTACAACGGATAGGGTGTTTCGGCAAAGTGGACACATGAAGCAGTTACGAGCACATCTAAGACTGGGTTGAGTCTACATCATTAGCAATCTTTTAACGAAGCTACCTGTTCTTTTCAGCACGTACACTCGCACTGGGAACCTCGAAAAGACAATTTGGACAATAGTAGGAACTGACTTCAACAGAAACACATCGATTACACCGCACGGCGTCGCATTCTTCGCAGAAGAAAAGGGTGTGAAGAGGGTGAAAGCTATACGATGATGAAGGAAGATGTGGTGGTGGTGGTATTGGCGATGCCGAGAGACACGGACAGTGATATTGGATACTTGGACGTCCCATTGTTTTAACCTGTTACCTCAGGAGTCAAGATCAAGGAGGAGCGCCCACGTGACATACGCGAAGGATATTAATAGCAAGTTGAAGTCGGGCAAGTGACTCGGAACTACAACTTGAATTGTCATGGCAGAGCCCAGTAATACGCTACCTCTACACTCTTTGACCAAGAAGCCGGGTGTCGCGCCTGCAGTTTCTTTTGCCGATGTTCTGGAAGACTTGGCAAAACATGATGGTCTGTCGTATCTAGGAAGTACACCAATAACTACGCATTAATTCACCTCTTCGTAATTCTAAAGATATCAGCGAAGAGGGGAACACATGGGCCAGACCTCCAGTTCTGGAAACCGTGGGGGCGGGACACACTATCAGTGCGCTTTGTATTATGTCATGATCCTGGCAGGGATGAAATGAAAGTGTTGTCTAGCACTTCAAAACATTGACATTCGAGAGAGTATTTCGACCTCGAATACCTCAGAAATACATATATTTGGGGCAACCAAAGTCGGTTTAATAGTCCTGCTCGTTCGGAAATATTATTCTTATAGACATCAGTCAGGACATTCCATTCTGGTCAGAGTCGTGGACTTTGAACACTACTTCTACTACCCGGCTCCTCGAGGTCTCTCTGCGGATGATATGGATCCTATCCGTGATTACTTGAATGTTGGTAGAGCTGCACTTCCAGTGTTTTGTCCGGCTCAAACCAATTTCTCAACCCATTGTCTAGAATGTATTGCAAATGGGAAGGACAATCGTCTCCTCCATTGAATTGGAAGACCAAAGTGCCTCACCAGACGGAGAACCCCTTTCATTTATGAAGATATCACTGTCTGACCATAGGCAAATCCGGCGTGTCAAAAATGAGTCTCGCTTCGTTTTCGTGGTCTCAACCAAAAGCCAAAAACTGAAAAAATTTTATAAGCATTTTCACGTCTGGAAGTTGTGAATACCGTGATCTTTTCACCGACCCGGAGCTCAGTTTTGAGGCCAGCGTCCCGTATTTCCTCCGGTTTTCAATTGATACTGAGGTACGCCTGCTGACAGCTGTTCCATAACAAATCAGGCTTTCACCTTCTGTCCTAATAGATTGTGTCCATGGCTTGGCTTAAAGTTCCACCAGGCAGATACCAGATTGTCACGCCAGGAAGCATGGTATCTTGTTGTCAGCTGGAAGTAACTGTCAAGTAAGTATTTCACTGGCAAATTTTCAATATACACCAACGTTGAGTTTTTGTTCAGGGTAGAAAATCTCCTGCTATGCTCAACTGTCGATAATCGGGAAAAGTATGCTCCGTTGCGAATTTTGAGTTTTGACATTGAATGTAATGTCCCCGATTCAAATGACGACCGCTTCTCCGACCCCCGTTGGGATCCAGTCATACAGATTGGTAATATGGTTTCACATTACGGTTCTTATTTTCCATCGAGTATCTGGTTCTGTCTCACGAAATGCCATGCTCTAGGCCAAAGCGTACCCTTCATCCGCAATGTCTTCACTCTTGGAACCTGCTCTCCAATATCTGGAACAAGAGTACTTTCCTTCCAAGAAGAATCTCCACTGCTCATGGCATGGCAGAAGTTCTTCCTCGAAGTGGATCCAGATATTGTAATTGGGTACAACATAACTCAATTTGATATTCCTTACCTGCTGAATCGCGCCCGGGCGTTAGGACTACGTGATTTCCCATTCTTTGGCAGAATTAAATGTGCGTCGTCTTAGTTTCACAACCATAATGCGAAGAATCACCTATGAACCGAACCAGTATTACCCCAGCGGTTAACGAAGCGGCAACCTCGTTGGTTGGAATGCCCAGGGTATGAAGGACGCCTACTTCTTGACGTTTTCCACCATATTAGAGAAAACTATCCCGGCCTTCCAGGCGAAGGTGCCTACAAGCTAAATGGGGTTTCTCAACACTTCCTTGGTCAAAGGAAAGAAGACATAAATTACAAGCAAATTCCAGTTCTTCAGGGCGGGAGTGCGGACGATCGTCGAGGTCTGGCAGTATATTGTCTGAAAGTTCGTAATATCAAGAGTTTCATCCCCCCACTGGCTCACGAAAAAAATATGTCCAGGATGTTTATCTTCCACTCCTTTTGTTTGGAAAGCTGAATTGTCTTGAGAATGAAGTCAAGGCGGCTAAGGATGCGAATGTGCCCTTCAATGTTCTCCGGGCCTGGCGAACCCTGAAAGATGTTGCTAAGCGATGCACAGATGCCATCCAACGACAATACGTTGTTGTGGATGTGGACTGACTGGATCAAATGGTGTACAGGAGTGTCGTTAAACATAGTGTTGATATTTAACTTGTCTTAAGCTATCTTTATGTTTTAACCTATCTTATTTATAAGGATCTGGGCAGATAATCTCAAATGCAACTGAAATTTGAAAAGGGGAGAGGGTATGTAGAAAAAACACTTGCTCATTTTCTCTATACATGCTCATTGCTACATATACTAGGAGTCATGCCATTCTGAAGCATTCCGAGCCTTCAGTCGATTGAATGTATGTATGATTAATCGTCATTGCAGGCTCTTCTGGTGAGATATTTAATGCACGTTTGTTTGAAAAATAATACACTCTCTATGATGATTCCCTAAATGTCATTTCGACATGCATGCTCGTCTCCAAACCAGTAACTATTCGCTGCAATTGTCACCCAAGTATGTGTCGCCATTTATTTAAGATGGAGGTGAAGTTAAGAGCCACCACCTCTTAAAGTTTGGCAGTCTTTTTCCCGCCGTGCTTCTCGTTGACCTCCATTGGAAGGGTCAGTGCCATTTGCGTTGCGATGGCAAGGCAAATTTGATTCTCTCTCCAACCTTTTGTTGGGCTGGCTTCACCGATGCTGGAAGGGGCAGTCCATACCTCAACATACGCTTCGTGTCTTCCGCTTGGCGGAGTCATGAAACGACCGGAAGAATAGAGCCCTACAGTGCGGGCGGCATGCTTCGGGGATGGTTTTGGTATCTTGTTCTTGAATTCAAGCGATAGTACCATTGTCGGGTACCAACTAAGGTCTGAGTTCAGACCAAAAAAGTGAACAATAAAAGCAGGGGTACCTTGTTCTTAGTCCAACTTTTTCACTCCTTGGTAACAGTGTTGGCGTGTTCAAAAAAAGGTCGACAAGGAAAGCCAATGAGGGAGTTGTTATTCTTTCATCCTTGTCATTGAATTCAAACCAGGCGCCCCATTCTAACCCTCCACCACCGACAGTCGAAGAGCTGGTACGGTTCGCACCGTCCGGTCGATTCTTGGCCATGATTTCGTGCTCTTCTGTCCATTGAACGTGAGGATGGAATTTCCAGGTGTGTCGAAGGGGCTTGACGATGGCCACTGAAGGGTGGGTGTAGAGCGGGTGGCGACGGGCATAAGTAGACGGCGGGTTCAAGGTGAGATTTAATTCATCCTTGGGATCGCGCTCATTTATTCCGAAAATGGCATGGGTCATGATTTTGACAACACCCTTTGCATTGAAAGATCGTCATAAAATGTGATTTACATAGACACAATGGGATTCAAACCTCTTGTATCAATTCGGCGGTGAGGTTGGTGAATCCCAACCCCTTCTTTACATTCGTTACACAAACTGTGAAAGGTGCGGTCAAGGTCGTCCTGAGGAAATGAGCGGTTACGTGCAGCGCATCAACATGGGACGTGGTGGATTGGAATTGAATACAAGCCTCGAGTATCAATCCAAGAACATAACCTATAGCCCAAGCAACTTTATTAGACACCAATCACTAACTTTTTTATGAGACTAGCCTCCATTTGGCACACTATAAATATAAATTGAAGAACTGATAAAGACTTGTGTCAAGGTTGGAATTGACCTGGACTTACCTGCCGATTATCCAGTCGGGGTCCACAGCCCCAACGTAAAACTTTGAATTATCCGAGGTATCCTTGCCCGAGGGGGAAATGCTGGGGTCAAATGGAACAGGTTGAATGTTTATCGCGCTGCGTAACGGTGCCATGATAATTTCGATGAGTAGGGTAGTCGTCGTTGAACTTGGCTATTTAATATAACCTGAAAGTGTCATTCTCTGGCGTCTTTACTGTCGACCCCAGAAGCCCCTTTCACGACCAAGCTGATCGAGGGTGGCAAGCTATGGCAAGGTTGATATTGACCATTGGTTGCCTATCGGCACGCACAATATCCATCAACCCCATCAACCCGGAACTTCTTGTCAGCAGCAGCAGTTATTCACCTTTCCTTTCATGTTCTGACTCTTCTCTGACTTTATTTTATCACTGTAAAGATATTTCTTAACTGCTCACCTAATAACTAGATCAGACCTGGAAAACATGCCCCCAAGAAGATCCCCGTTGGTCACCTTTTCCAGTATGGAACTACAATCCGCCGAATCGAGTATAGTTTTCAATCCACAGTCACTGGAATGTGACCCCAATATGACGAAGAAACCGTGGTATCATTATTTGCCTCTTTGTGGTAAGCTTGTAAACCAACTCTAGCTGGAATCTGGACATGCTATTCAAAATGGTTTAGGCACGGTCTGCTTGATTCTGGCACCTCACCCTTCTTTGCTCTATGTCCTCGTCGATTTCCACTTGTTGACTCTCCACCAACCCGTCATATTTGTTACCCATTTGCTCGTCTCGTATACCCTCACATTTATGGCACTGTCTGCCCTTGTTGTATGTCTAGCACGGGATCCAGGTCCTGCGAATGCACCGCCCTCCCGTTTAGAAGGAGGCCATAGAGAAGGAGAAGAAGTAAGCCTTCGAGAGGCCCTAATGCCTGACAACGACTTTTCTTCACCCGGAAAGTGGTGTCGCAAGTGCTGGGTTGGTGCTAATGATTTTACTATTGACCCTTGGTTGCTTACGAGGTTTCAAGGCCCCAAGAGCCGAAAGGACCCACCACTGCTCCATTTGCAACAGATGTATTTTGAAAATGGGTAAGTTCTCGAGAACATCGACGTCCTGGACATTCTCAAACATGTCAATATAGATCACCACTGCCCGTGGATTGGGGCAAAGTGCATTGTAAGTTATTCCTTCCATGTTTTTACGACCAAAAAATGTAACTATGGATTAGGGTCATCGCACCTACCCAGCCTTTGTCCACTTTTTATGTTGTATCACCTTGTTATCTATTTATGTCACTGTGTTGGCGATTCATGCTCTTTGGTATGCCTTCAACAATCCTTTTGCTGTGGTGAGTTCGTTGCCCGACATCTTATTCCACTTTCTTACCAACTCAGCACGAATTTACTCCCGTGCATGAACTCGGACTCGCTTTCGCTGGATCCATCTTTTCTCTGCTTGTCGGGTCTTTCGCTGCATATCATATATACCTCACCTCGTATGAGTCTACCTTGGCTGGTATACGCTCTTAATCATTACGTATTTCATATCTAGCACAAATCAGACAACTCTGGAGAACGTAACGCCATTTATGCTCCTACGACACCTTCCACCATTACCTCGCTCCGGGCATTCGCTATCTGATCCTCCATTGGAGCCTGAATTGTCATCTGCGCAAAGAAGAATCGTGAAAGACGCACATGGCCAGATATTACTTTATGACATAGGCCCCAGGAAAAACTGGGCCCAAGTGTTTGGTTGGAGAACGAAGTATGGATGGTTGTACAGACTCTGGTGTGGTGGAGCACCGTAAGTTTCATTGCAATTTTTCAGGAAAGATGTTCAATTCTTCTTTAGGCTGGGTGATGGGAAGGCGTTTCCACGGAATCCTCGGTCAGAAGGGATGCTGGCCAAACTGGCGAACGAACTGGTGAAGATTGACTTCAACCGCTGATTATTTCCACGCAGGATTTGCCCCTTACTTTATTCCAAGATACCTTTCTTCCTTCTATACCTGGCTATCCCGAAACTTGCTAATCTTACTATTGAACTTCTACATATATTCCCAGGTTAATCTTCAATTCGCAAAGACTACTAATTCTATGAAATCTTGCCCTGGCTTGGTTTACAAACTCAGGTTCTTACCTTGACGTGCCCATTGCCGAGTTCTAAGCTCAATGGCGCCTTCGCGGGTCGCTTTTTTCTGTTTGGGAGCATCTGTATTTAATGCAGCAATGCGCAGCCGTAGCCTCCCGATCGGCTGCTTTACCAGGATAATGGATCCGACAGAAGGTGACCAGACTCGTCGGAGAAGCCTTGGAAACCGCCTGGAAGCCATTTTTGAGATTTTGGCCAGAAGAGTGTGATGGATCGGCCTTTTCAATTTGTCCAGTGACGTGACGAATTTTTCAACTGGCGGTGGAAGACCGTGCCTGCGTTTTGGGACCAGAAAGAAGAGGGAGGATTTAAATTTCACTTGTTCGTTCTTATTAATTGGCGGAAGCTCCATATTATTAAAATACAGCAATGTGATTATTAATATTCTTATAGCCTGAAAAAATGTTTAAGTGGAATTATTTGGTGTTCAACCTGATGCTCCCTTAGATTTAGGGCCTTTAAAGGTGGAAATCATCAGGTACCTAAATTAGATGTCAAAACTGAAGCACCACTCTAGGCCACGAAATTTTGACGGAAGGGCATGGATAGATTACTTATCTGTGTTTATTAGTATCATTATGCTTAATTTTGTGGATTCGCTCCCTCGGGTGCGGCGTTGTTAGGGTTTGTGGGGTCGTTGGTGTTATCGTCGGGCATGTGGCTGTACCTGGTCGTGGAAGTTCATTGCGGCACGCTTGGTGGACTACCAAAGACGGTGAAGTGTTGATTAATGTGGATTCAGCCCACATCCTTTTAGAATGGGGGAAACGTTCCGCTCATTTATGAGTGAATAATTTGCTTTTTGGTAATAGCTTTTCTCCCCACCATTCTCCAAATTTGGCTGATTCCCCTATTCGGCTGATTATACGTCGGGACTCGGGACTACGAGACCAATATCGCTGGAATTTGTGTTTCTTCTTGCCTCAGACCTTCATGCCAGCTAAAATGATCGACCTGCACACTCGCTCAAACGATGGGATTGTCGTCTCCGATATCCCTGACCAAACTATTGCTGGACTCTCCAAGCTCATCACAGACAACATCGTCCTGGAACTTGGCGCGGGGTAAGCCAATCATCGCTGTCCCTCCTCCAATCACTTATTATGCTCTCGACCTCGAACAACGGGAACTAGAGCGCGCTCTTGACGAAATATCAAATCCTGAAGTCGGCAAATGCTTGTATGGGAAGGTTGATATAAAGGGCTTGAGGGGAACCTACGACGATGGTTTGAAGTTCATCGAGAGCAGAGGTCTGTTCACCCGGAGGGTTGCAGAGAAAATTATACCAACCGACCCTCGTACATTTTGTTTGGCACGATGTCATTCCTGCATCCGCCACTTCGAGCGATTCTTCCATGAGTAATTCTTCGCACTGTTCCAGCTTTCTCGTTGTCTTCAACCCCTGATGACACTAGGACACCTCTGCACATCATGTTTTTGAGATCCTCTCTCGGCAACTTCTCCAGGACCAACGCTGCATCAGGCCTTGATCATGACAACGAGAGAGATCTCATTGAAGAGGCATACAATGACCCCAAAGGTCACACCAGACGGTTTATATTTAACGATAATGAAGCCAATGACGAAACTCCGGATGATACTTGAAGCCACGAATTTGGATGGGATAATAAAAGCCCGAAGAGGCAGGTTCTTGTTGGCGAATTCAAGATTGAATGGAGGCCGGTGACCAATGGCGAATTTTATCGGTTCAGGGAAAGGAAATCTTCATCTGCCAGCAAGCTGGATCGAAAAAGCTGGTGCTATAAAAGTTTGCAATCTGGACATCCATTGAGGTTATTTGCGTGACCCTGATGTTACTTGCTATTGTAGGTTCGGACTTTGTACGGATGGACGTCGCACAGCACTGGCCGGCAATCGCCCCTGTCTACTTACGCTACCGTCAAAGGGTGACGCCTCCCGACAGAGCCGGAGCTGCGCCTCTTCTATGACAAGTTCAACGCAGGGTATGAGGGTGGTGCCAATGTTGGGTTTAGGAACTGGCATCCTGTTCCGTAAGTTGTGTTGGACGAGCGAATTCGAAAAAAATCTAATTCCTTGGACACAGCACCACTGCAGGAGGTGAGAGAGGCGGTGGGAAAGGGCGAAAAGGGGCGTGTGGGAGTGGACATCCACAACATTCTCCAAGGAAGATGGATTTGTACCCTCGAGGTTGTATCCAGGGTTTGTCTCTTTGCTTGAAATTGCTTCCAGGGCGAGAAATGCAATTCGGGCGACTTAAATTCAAGTATTCCATGGGTTTCTTTGAAGGGAAATATCAGGTCATTGTAAGCACGATGACACCTCTTACCTGTGTGAAGCCTGTTTGATAAATGCTTTACAAGCTGGGTGGATCCTACGCGACCGTTCCCCGAATTTTTGAAAGGCGCAGCTTCAGAAATTAGTATCAACGCAACTATCCTTTCGCATGGGCTGGCGCTCGCATTGTTTATGATATCCAAAAATAGAGAACAGCAATTTTGCAGTATCCCTAGACTTCGACCTTGCATTTTGACATCATGAATTCCTTTCTCGCACCTTTCCATCCTTCACCACATTCAGAATCATTTGTAGATCCACAATCATGATAGATGTTGCTAGATGATGTGCAAAAATTCGGACATTTCTTCTCCTTCCTTCATCTTCATGATGGGAATTGCGACTCTGACTCGGTCGGCCTTGAGTTTCTTGTCATACAAATAACGCTGGGCATATTGGAGGGCAAGGCGACTCTCGTTCAAGGACGCTTCTTTCCCAATCCAGACAAAAATGGCTGGATGGGGAACCCCGTTTGAGTAGTCGAGAAGGAAGGCATCTTGAGAGGACAGCGATGCTGTTGTTGTTGGAGTGACAATATTGAACGTTGCGACGCCTGTGGCGTCTGAAATGCGGAAGAGGATTGGATGGTCTTCAGATAGACCCGCTGCTGTGTCATCTGCCTTTTTAAGGGTGGTGTTTTCGCCAAATTCATTCAAGAAACGTGTAGCGCCGGAAAGTCCCTCATCTGTGCAGCCCAGGGTCAGAGCAACGAAAGTGATTTCTGTTGATAACCGGAACTCACCGTAAACGACAACTTCGCTCTGGCTCTTGCGTTCATTAGACAAGCTCTGGGCGAATTCTGCCGCCTTGAACCTTTCTTGGCCTGCGCTCCCTTTGGTATTGAATTGCAGGATGGTTGCGCCTTTGTCGAGTACATATGTATCTCCTTCGACCAGACTGGATGCAATGGCTGGTACCTCCCTAACAACGAGATTTGAGCGCACCGTACTTCGAGAGAAAGTGACTCGATAAAGCTTGCGAATATTCAGGGGCGGTGGGTCAGATACATGGTGGAAACCGGAAGCGACCCCGCCTTGCATGCAAATGAAACGAGGGAAATAAGAAAGAAATCTTTCGGATTCGTATCCTTGAACCTCCCGAAATTGAACAGGTTTCCCGTGCAGCACTGGCGTGAAAGGTAAGCACTACCAGAAATTAGGAAATAAGAATTGTGAGGCGACGAACAATCATCCAACTCCACTGTCTTGTACGCAGCTGTCCCTGCCTCATCTTGTGTGGTATTTTGACCCAGCCAAAAGTGTAGGTCGTATGAAAAGGACTGTGCTTCGGGTATTTTCTTGTACGTCTGGGTAACCGATAAGAAGGTTCATTAAGAGTATGCTTGCACGGACAAATCCGAGGCCCACATGCAACACGATGTAAGAATCACCATCGTAGAAACACCCAGAACGCTCTTTCGGCCATGGAACAATGTAAAATTTCTCAATGTGCCAAATCTCCAATCCGACAACCTTGCCTGCCTCAGACCAGGCGGTTTCTCGCTCCCCAACTTGTTCGCGAATGTGTTTCTCGAGCTAGGAGATGGCGACATGGTTCAATTATTGCATCTGGAATGCTTGGAACACTGACATCTGAGCCTAGAAGTGCGATGTTGGAGTCCTCAATATTATACACGGGTGGTTTAGTTAGATGTGCCATGGCTATTTGCATCAAAGTAAAAAACCAAACAACAACTGCTGTGGTGTCACCTGTACTATTCATTTACAGTACTTTCCTCTTCCTTGTTATCATGACAGTAGCCATGCCTGGGGAAATGGCAGATGAACATGCATTTCTTGACTCAGTCGACGGGGAGATATCCTTTTTCCGTTCCATTATGCGTGCAAGACCTATTGGCATGCACCGCCATTTCCATATCCTAACCATTCGGAATGCAATTCGCAAGGATACTGGGCGCAGCGTACACATCGAGACAATATGGGAGAAGCTACGAAAATGCTACGACCTCGATGCGTTGGATGCCATTGTTAGTCGTTTCATTGTTCACGTACCGATGCTTAAATAATAGTTGCGTGGTTTCAGGATATCGAAGCCGACGGCTACCTTTCGCCCAAATCTCATTCATCACCGATATCTATACGTTCGCCTTCACCTTCTGAAAACCTCTCCGGACACCCTTTCTTTCGGGAAGAGTTTTCGCTACCATATGAGGAATTCGAGCCTATCGTCGCGCAACGACGTATGCGGTCGACAGCCTCCCTTCCTTCATCCCCCGCTGCCTCGCCCATGCCGATACCACCAACTTTAGTAGCACCTAGTCCCCGACCGGTAGCGTCGACTTCTAGCCGGCGGGGCACAGGACGGAAGAGGGCGAAGAACACGCGGAGCAAACTAAACCTCGCCGGTCTCGTGGGTGGTGACAGTGATAGCAGTGCGCTAACACAAGAGAGTGGAGACGAAGGGGGTATGGCGGGGACACCTATGGAAAGTGTAGTTACGGGGACTGATGCAGGAACGGAGTACGCAGACGACGACGATGTAGAAATGCGAGAAGCCTCGCCAGGTGCGCATGGAATTGATTTAATTTGGTTCCAAAATGACCTTTGATCGCGTTAGCACGGGAAGCTTCCCCACGACCGGCGCGAGGACGTCCACCGAGGGCAGGACGGCGAGGCCGCGGCGGTTCAACGCGTGGCAACTCAACGCGTGGTCAAAGAACACGGAAGAAAAAGTAGTGACCCCGGTGTACATTTTCTAATATGAGATGAATTCATGCGTTGGCAGCTGTGTCCTTGCTATTAAACTATTGGTTTCATCAATCCTACCTAGATACTGGTATATTGCCGTATATTTATCCTGAATATTGTCCGTCTCTACATGATCAGGCAGTCCTTTTTGTCTTGAGCAGCGGCCTCCTCTGCTGCAAGCATCACTTTTTCCTCCTCACTTAACAGCTAATAGATGCGAATCAATATCAGGCGATCACCAATGAAAATTAGCATACCCCTTTCTTGGCCCTTGCTTGCATTGCTTTCAGCTTGCTCTGTCTCTCTGCTCTTGCGCGTCTAAGAATACAAGAATGTAGCGTTGGATACAGTATGTCGGGATTATACAGTTGTAAATTAAGCAGAAGCAAATATAGGCCGTGGAATAAAGGACATGGCGTCGATTATGGGAGAAGGTTTGATAATGGGTTCGTTGATGTTGGTTGTCGGCGTAGGCGAAGGTGCAGGAGGAATGGTGGTGGTACAATCAAGAGTTTCATTCAGGTCGGTAATGTGTGAGATATTAGAAAGGCTAGTGCTTGATAAGCGAGTACATGAAACTCCAGGAGAAACATAGACTTACCGATCCATCTTGTTGAACGGAAGGGCAAGTCTGGACGAGGAACCACTTGGCTTGGGATCTGGGATGACAGCTGCCGCCATTGTTTTCTTGACCGCATGCAGAGCTGCTGCACCTGCTTCAGATGCCTTTGAGTTCAGGTTCTTGGCACCAGAGTTGAGGTTGGCGAATGTGTTTGGTTTAGTAGGAACTGGTACAGGGCCCGAGCAACTGTGGTCCCCAGGGAATCGATGAGCTGGACAAAATTGCTGGGTACATGACTGGACAGGTGTGAATAAAAGCTCATTCATTTGTGAGAAGAACCTACTGTGCAACGGATTGGAGAGAACAGAACCTTCTTGCAAGTAGGGCGAGCACAGAGAGGGGTTGTCTTTGCCTTGACTTTGCCAGTAACCACAGAGCATTCGCTCTCGAGGTGAATGTCCATCCGAACGTTGGGGTCTTGTCCTGGACGTATTGCAACAGGGGTATTGCATAACGGACCTGAAGACAGTCAGTCGTTGCCATGCAATCGGTAGAGAAACTAGTTTACAGTTTGGAGCGACTCTGTTGAATTTTCTGTCGTCGTACTTGGAACATTTGTGAGCATCAACTTTGAAGTGTTCCTGACAGAAAGATAGCTGGCAATGTTGGCACTTGAAGGGAAGGAAGTCGATGAGAAGACAAGCTGGGTCGGAGCACTGCTTTCCAACGGAGAGAAGTTGAGTATCACGTTCTGAAGAAGAAGGGGTAGCCATGTTGTATGATTATAAGGTCAAGAGCAGAGTGTTTATATAGATTTCAAGCGCTGACGCGTCAAGCCATGAATCGTAAGGCCAAGGCAGTTCTCATTTCAATTTGTCATCTCCTCGGCCTCACGTGACACACGCATCCTCTTTCCTCTTGGATTTATTTTATGGTTCATTTCCTATTCGTGAGCCAGTATCATGCACTGAACTGTCATTAAATAGTCTTACTCCCTCTAGATTCGACACGGAGAGTCTAAGGACAATCTGGTTCGTGTTCACCGAAATTACATAGCTTCCAGCTCCTCAGTTCTCGCTTGTAGCTTCGAGTATGGGCAGGCTGGAAGAATTCCGCTCTCTCTAATCATGGCAAGATAGAGAATTCTATTTTGTTATTCCCAAACCTAACCTCTTTTCTTTTGTTTGAATAGGGGTGAGGGTGAGTGCATACCTTTTTCCGCACCAGTGACTCCAAGTTCTTCGTAATAGCAAGCCGAGGCCCTTTCTGAGGATCTTAAACATGTCCGGATTTCAAGTATATTCTCTTCCGACCTGTTGCGCGCCCAAGCGACAGCCAAAATTGTCCGAGAGAAGCAATTTGACCCCATGTTGCCATTCCATGAGTCAATGCTGCTTCGGGAACAAAACTTCGGTGCTGGGGAGGGCATGAAATTTTCAAAGAAAGAAACGGGGCTCAGTATCGCTGCTCACTATGCAAAGGGAAAGTTTCCGGCATTGTACACTCGGCATGAAAGATTTCCTGGTGGCGAAAGTCTGGATGATGTGGCCAGGAGGGCTGATGCTGTGATTGATGAGATTCTGGTTCCTCAGCTACTCCAAGAACGGGAGGATGGGTCGGCGAGAACTGTGGCGATTTTCAGTCATGGCCTCTTCATTGGAGAATTAATTATTGCTCTTATTAGAAGGGATCAGGACTACAAAGGAGATGCTTATGTCCGAAACATGGGAGGAATGAAGAATACCGCATGGACGAGGCTCGAGGTTAAAATAAATGTTTGGGATGATATTTTCGGTCCACTTATTTCTTCCTAAAGAGCGCCTGCTTTTCTTAGGAAGCTCCCGCTCAAGGAACAGGTTCATGCGATGCCGCAACGGCATTCACGGTCATGGTCACAGGAATTAATCGACATGCCCATTTATCCAATCTGGTGAGTTTCTACTTGTCGTCGACAACCGTTTGCATATCTGAGCCTGGAATAGCATCGCCAGAAAGGAGGTATTGGGAGCCTCGCTCATGATCCTGCTCAACAGGATATCAGGACATTCCTAGGGAAGCAAAAATTTAAACCACCGAGAAAAAACCCTTATTGATAATCGTCGTAACCTACAACCCAGCACTGGTCTGTGTCATGGAATCCTTCGTTGGCTGTATAATTTCCTGTCCCCACCATAGTAACATTGTAGTGCCACAAGTCACAACTGTCATTGATACCTTAGAACACATGTATTTTCGGAGCAAACTTCAGATATTACGAAAGTGCAAAGAACACCCAATATTGACGCCGGTAGACCAGGAAAGTTCGCTGACAATCTGTTGCTGACCTAGTGTATGTTGTCTAGGATGAGACTTATTGGTTACATGCACACATTCTTGCAATGACAACACAACTACTCGTGTTTTTGGCATTTCATTCCTGTGTAAAGAAATGTTCAATCTGCAGTATACTTACATGTGGAAAACTCACTAGTATTACGAAAGCCGGAGATATTCCTAACCCGAACCATAAGGTAGAAGCAATTTTTTCAGCTTGTGTGTCTGTGCTGGGGTCGAATACGCAGTCGTGCTGAGCCTGTTCTTCCGTCCAGCTGGTTTCGAGACATTCAAATGGGAGTGGCCAGCTTTACCCTGTCAAAGAGTAAAGAGAGATGTATTAAGGAGAATCAAATGCATTGCGTACGCGTTTAAAGGCTGAGCCCGATAATGAGCGCCAACGCTTTTTTGCACCAGAGTGGGATTTCATTTTGTAGGCTTCAACGGCTGGTGTGGTTGAGAAAAGACGAGGAGGCGACCGCGTAAGATTTGTGAGTGGGTATGCCCGAAGACATGACTGGGCTGTCTGCAACAGCTGGCGACCAACGAAGGACATGACGGTAGGATCTGTTATGTGCACGTGAGTTCATTTATATTTCCGCCTCTCGAGCTGATTCAAGATCATGACCATAACCTTCACCAGACACCGAAATCAAAATACTCTGAATATACGATTCAATCCACGCTATTGAAATTCCACACGACTCCGCATACTTATTATGACTGACAACGTACCCACACCGCAGGATGATGCGGATCGCGTAAGTTTCAAATCCTTTGCTCGCCGAAGAAGTTTACGATTGGGCTCCATCCTGCTCTGGACTATGTGTCATTATAGATTCGTCTGAAGCGACTTGCGAAGTTACAGAGTTCTTCTGCATCGTCGTCTGGGACATCGACCCCGAGTGCGCCAACCCTACCGCCAACAACCACCATTAAGCCCAAACCAATTCCTCGTCCTTCAACAACGGTTCCCGATACTGCCATGCGGCAGGCCTCAGGCCTCATTAAGAAGAAGCCTGCAGCTGTACCGAAGCTTGATCTTCCAGCTTGGGAGCATGACACGGTCGGCCATGTCCTGAAAGTTACTTTGGATGTGCGTCTGGTTACTTTCAGATCTCCGATGCGTCTGAAGTCGACTATGGTCTGACATTCAATTTAGAAAGATATCGCAGAGAAAAGCGGCTACGAGGTTATCTGGCTCAAGCATCTCGCATTAGAGTTGGCTTCAGAAGGCATCTGTAAGTTCTTGAGAGTTTCCATGACGGTTGCGCTTTGGCTGACATTGTCGGAAAGCTCCTGCAAGGCTCTCCTTTGATTTACTAGATCGATTGCTGATTGCTCGGCTTGAGCTCAATCCGCAAAATATGACGTGAGTTCTTTGGCGAAGCCAGCACAAAACACCAGCTCATCTACGCGCAAATAAGAGATGA
>Ga0307509_10000684_pt1 | contig 57886 bp, 77 predicted proteins | sample 10_EM_MG_FD_202245 | JGI IMG/M metagenome (GOLD analysis project Ga0307509, IMG submission 202245) | Populus trichocarpa ectomycorrhiza microbial communities from riparian zone in the Pacific Northwest, United States - 10_EM | ecosystem: Host-associated > Plants > Roots > Unclassified | place...
CGATGAGTTCGGCGTCCGGGGCGATCGTCGTCTTGAGCGCGCTCTCTTCGATCTGCCAGGCGCCCCAGTGATTCACGTCACCCATGCCGAGCAGGACTTCGGCCGGGATGTTCACCTGGGTGGCCAGACGCTTGATCGCGCTGTCCCTCTTCTCGATGATCTTCTCATCGATCTTCATCGTGAAATCGACATGGGAGTTGGCCACGTCCTTGATCCACTCGCCCGGCATCTGCATCAGCAGCGGGATCACAGCGGACGCCGTACCCGGCTCCGCGATCGCCAGCCGCGCCAGTTCCACGATCTCCGCCATGATCGGGTTCGGCATGTCGGCGAACTCCTCCCGTACGGGGAAGTCCACCTCGTTGGGCAGGAACCAGATACCCGCAGAGGCCAGCCGGGACAGGTACTGCGCCAGAATGTGCCGGTTGACCAGCTCCAGTTCCCGCATCGTGGTCCGGGCAGACCGGGCAGAGGAATCAGCCAGGTGGTACCAGCGCTTGTGCGGGCGCCATACCCGGAACACATGCCCGCCCACTACGTCACGCCACTGGTCGGAGTTGGGCGCGTTCTCGTCTTTGACCTGCCACTGCTTGTGTCTGGCCTGGACTTCGTCCACGGACCGTACCGACCAGCTCTCCGCACCCTGCCGGGTCTCCCCGACCAGGTACCCCTCACCCGGTACCGCGAGCTGCACCGCGAGCGAAGACATGAGGGAGATCTGGCCTGCCACTCCGCCGGCCAGCTTGTTCATCACGTCCACGGCCGGGTGGTTGTCCTCCAGCCGTACCGGTTCGTCCTGGCCGGGCACCAGCTCGGCCGCGTACAGCCGGACGCGGGACAGCATGGCGGACAGCCAGGACACCGCATAGTTGAACTCGCCAAGGGTGTCGTAGTACCGCCATACCTCCTGCTGCCACGTCTCCGTGGTGCGCAGCAGATCGGAGCGCGGAGCATCCACTTCCACCGCAGCGGAGGTCAGCGCCTGCGGAGCGTGCGCCCGCTGGTACGCGGCTGACAGCGCCTCCCGCGGGAGCTGGGGGGTACGTCCCAGACCGAACGTCCACCACGGCATGAGGCGCCTCCCGAATCGCTGCGACGGTCTCACTGTAGCCAGGCACCGGGACGGGGGCAGCCCGAAGCCCCCGGGATTTGGGGTCACCGGGGGCTTCTCAGTGGGGGCTGTAGTCCCAGTTAAGCGTAATCGTGCTGCGCGAGCAAGGCCCCGAGCGCCCACGAACCGAGCCACATGAGGACCGGCACGGGCAGTCCGATGATGAGCCACGTCCCGCCTGTCACACCTGCTGCCAGCCATCCGCTTGTGCACCAAGGGCAGCTCATCAGCTCGGAGAAGAACAGCGGGATCCACGGGGTCCGGTCGTTCCACCGCTGCCTCTCCCCGCTCAGGTCCGACCAGTCCCAGGACACCTCCGCGTTCGGGGTGAGTATTACCCCCCGCAGCTCGTTCGTCTCCGCCAGGGTCAGCGGTCGCCACCCGCCCACGACCCGGTCACGGAGCCACAGCACGGGCGGGAAGTCCAGGTCCACCACCAGCTTGGTCAGGATGAAGGTGGCCAGCGACATGACCGCCAGCAGGAACCAGGGGTTGTTCATGCGTCCTCCGTCGTCTCACTTCGTTCGGTCAGCTCCCGCATGGGGACCGGGGCGCGATGGCGCCCGCGGCGGTACAGCGGCTGCTTGGCGTACCCCAGCAGCCAGCCCCAGCGCTTGCCCTTGTTCTGCTCCAGCCATCGGGACGCGGCGTAGTAGACGGTGCCGAAGACCAGCACCAGCCCCGCCTCTACCGACTGTTCGTCCAGGTGCAGCCCCCACCGCGCGGCTGCGGCACAGATGAAGCCGACCAGGTACGGGATGAAGGTCCGCCACAGGGACAGGAGCAGGGTGTATCGCGCGTCGCTCACGTGCGTCTCTTTCTGTCGTTCATGCACGTGAGTGTACCGGTTTAACGAATCCGTACCCCACCGATGTTCTGCTGCGCGGCCTGCGCCCCGGACGAGCCCCGGCCGGAACCGGTGGTGTGTGCGAGCTTCATCTGCCACGTGGTCCAGACCATCGCGTCGAGCCGGTCCGGGGACCAGCCGATCTCCGGGTGCCAGGTGCAGAGCTGGTCTTCAAGAGCTTCGAACGTCCCCGCGTGGTGCCAGCGTCCCTGCGCGGTCAGCGCGCTGACGGGCTGCGCACGGACCGCCTTGCCCCGCGTGGCCGTAACGGTCTTGATCGGGATGCTGACCCCGAGCGCGTCGGCTGCGGTGCGCAGCGTGGCCACGCACATGGCCCCGCCGTAGTTCGTCTCGGCCACGATCTCATCGGCGTCCCAGTCGATCGCGGCCTGGACCGCGCGCCGTCCCCACCCGTCCGGGGACAGGTGGCACGTCCGGTCATCGAGCACGTATCCGTGCGCCTGGGGCCGTCCTCCGTTGCCCGGCAGTACGAGACCTGACTTGCCGGCCACCACGATGCCCTGTTCTCCGGCCCCGCCGGAGGGGTCCACTCCGACCGTGATCTTCACCAGGTCCGGCACCGCGTCCGGGAGCACCCGCGCGGCATCGATCATGGACCGGGTCCACAGGGCGTTCTCGTCCTCTTCCATGATCTTGCCCAGCAGCTCCTGGCTGCCGAGCTGGGTCCCCGCGTACGTCTCTTCCAGCGCGTCCCGGATGTGCTGCGGTAGGTGGGGGTTGTCGTACGTGGTGATGCCCGTGGTCAGTTCCACGTTCCGGATCTCTCCGGCTGCCAGCTTCTTGATCAGTGGCTTCGGCTTAGGGGTCGTGGACCCCACCCAGTGCGGCCGGGGGCCGGCCCGCAGACCGAACCGCATATGGTCCCAGCAGTCGTCCAGGTGCCGCCACGCGGCCAACTCCTCGGCCCAGATCAGGCACCGGTTCGAGCCGGCGCGCAGGCGTTCCGCTTCCTCCGGGGTGTGCGCACCAAAGATCTTGGCCTCGCTGCCGTTGGACCAGCGGACCACGGTGCCCCCGGCCGTGGTCACCAGCCTGGCCCCGGGGTCGTGCGCCTTGAGCCCGGACGGACCGTTCACACAAGACGTGACCGCGTCACCCTGGGTCGGGCCGATGATCCCCATCCAGTGCGGGACCGGTCCGGGCAGGCACGGAGGTCCCTTCACGTGCTCGGTCATGTACGACGCGCACGCATCGGTCTTGCCGGCGCCGCGTCCGGCCAGCAGCAGCCACCCGTACCAGTCCCCTGGTGGCGGGACCTGGTGCGGGAGCGGGGACCACTTCGGGGACGCGAACCGCGCAGCGAGGGCGGAAGCGGCTGCACGCCCCACGGCTGCGCGGTCAGTGGTCATGGGTTGAGTGTGCCCGACTCAACGACGACGCTGCGCCCGAAGCTTGCGGTACCCTGATTTAGGAATCTCGCGAAGCTGTATCGGCGGGACAGCAGCGCCCTCGGCCTGGCCGTGGGCGCGGTGGTCCGGATGTGCACCCGTGATCGGGAACTGACCCGAAGCGGCCGGATGACATACCGGGGGTTCGACTCTCCTCCGGGATTCCCTCAACGACGACGCTGCGCCCGGCGCCGAACCGGCTGTGGTCCAGCGTCACCCCGTCCCGGCATGCCGCTGGAATTATGCGGTCCGTGAACCCAGGTCCAAGATCTTTTAGGCAGGTGCACGATCTGGGCTCCGGCTGCCACGCACCCGAGAGTGAAACCCCAGTCCTCCCCGCCCCGGTTCCCGTCCGGAGCCCTCGGGGAGTCCTCGGGCACATCCGCGAACCCGACCTGCTGAGCCAGCCCGGTACGGACCAGTACCGTGACCGTGGTCTGGTGCGGGGCATCATCGTCCCACGGACGGCCGAAGAACATCGGGAACGGGTCGGTCCCGCCCACGACCCGGAACCATGGGTACACGTAATCCGCCCCGGTCTCGCTCGCGCAAGCCACCAGGGCTTCGATGTGGTCCGGGTCCATGGTGTCGTCACTGTCCAGGAACGCGGTCCACTGGGTGGTCACCTCCAGCAGCCCGCAGTGCCGGGTGAGGGCCGCTCCCTTGGCGTGCACGTCCCTGGCCAGGACCAGTTCTGTGGGGTACGTCTGCGCCCGCACCGAGGCCGCTGCCCGCTCCAGCATCCCGTTCAGTTCCCTGGCCGGGTGAAAGGGAACGACTACGGTCACGCCCGGGCGCAGCGTCACCGGGGCGACCCCCGCCACATGATCTCGTTGTCGCCCTGAAGCACCAGCTCCAGTGTGGTCCACGGCAGGATGCCGTAGTCAGCCCAGGCAGCGAACAGCCCGTCGAAATAGTGAAAGGACTCCAGCACCCAGAAGCTGACGTGCGTCGGGTCCGCGTATGCGTGCCAGCCCTGTGCCGCGTTCGGCACCCGCACCGTGAACACGCCCCCGGGCCTGAGCACCCGGTGCGCCTCGTTCATCACGAAGATGCGGGGCTCCGCGGCCGGGATGTGCTCCATCACGTGACTGGCCAGGATGCCGTCCACCGACCCGTCAGCGGCCGGCCAGGGGCCGTCCTGCGCCCGCCGCTTCCAGCCCTCGGTGCCATGCACCGGGTCCAGGTTGGTCCAGCCTGGCGGGGCCAGCGTGCCCCCGCCGATCTCGATGTTCATCCCACACGCTCCGGCCAGTGCCAGGATCCGCCCTGGTTCTCGGTGAAGTCCGCCAGGCATCCCCCGGCTTCCAGCGGATGGAAGAACAGCCCGGTCGGGTTCGAGACCTGAAGACCTACCCGGTACGTGTCTAGAGCGTCAACCTCGGTGACGATGGCTGCCCGGCACTGGGCCGTGTACGCCTGTGTGCCGTCCTCCCGGACGGGCGTTCCGTGACTGACGTAGTGGACCATCCGGCCCACGCTCGGTACCTGTTCTGTGCTCATCAGTGCTTCTCACTTCCTTCGTAGTTCAGCCACGGGTTCGCGAAGTGCGTCCCGGGCAGCGGGACCGGGCGCAGCCCTGCGAGGCGCAGCGCCACCGGCTGGCTGACCTGGTCCTGGAACGTATGCCGGTCGATCATTCCCGACCAGAAATCCGAGATCTCCCCTACGGGCCACGGATCGTGCTGCCGGGCGATCACCCCCGTGGCCCACAACCCCCAGTGCTCCGGATGACCCAGTTCCCGGGCGTCCTTCACCTGCGGGCCGAAGTCCTCTCCCGCGTACTTGGCCAGCTTCGCCGACTCCTCCGCCTCGGTGTAGATGCAGTCCCGCCACGGGTGCACGAACTGGGCCACCGGATCGGAGACGGACGTGCACGCCAGCGCACCTGCCACGAAGTCGGGAGAGGTGACGCGGAACGACGCGTCCAGCCACACGGAGGAGTCCGCGTCGGTGTGGGCCCACGGGAACAGCTTCGGTCCCTTCGCCGCCCGGTTGGGGTGCACGCCCGGCCGGGGCAGGTGGACCACGCGCCAGCCCAGGGCGCCGCCCCGCAGGGACGCGTCGTCGGTGACCAGCACCCAGTCCACGTTCAGACCGGTTTGCGGCATCACGGGCTTGAGGGTGTCGTATCCGCCGTACAGCGCCTGGACCACAGCCGCGTCGGGGCGGGTCACCGGTACCACCGCACCGTGTCCGCCAGCCGGTCCCAGTCCATGACCGGGCGCCAGTCCAGGCGGTCCCAGCCTTCGCCCTTGGCCACGATCGTGGTCGGTTCCTCGCCCGTGCGCATCGGCAGGTACTCCACCCCGGCGCTGCTCCCGGTGATCCTGAGAACGACCTCCGCCACCGCGTTGACACTGACCGCCTCGCCCGTCCCCGCGTCGAACACGGCGTCGTCCCCGTGCCCGGCCGCGTCCACCAGCATCCGGCCCACATCGTCCGCGTGCACCAGGTCCACGGTCTGGGTTCCATCGCCCCACACCGGGACCGGCTTGCCCTGCCACGCGGCACGGGCGAATGTGGGGACGATCTTCTGGGGGTGGCCGGGGCCGTGCGCCTGGCCGGGGCCGTAGGCGTTGAAGGCCCGCACATGGCTCACCGGCACACCGAACGCCCGGTGCCAGTTCGTGGCCAGGCTCTGAGCGCACACCTTCGTGGCCGTGTACACGCTCGGGAACACCGGGGGCATGGTGATGCCCACGTAGCCGGCGCCGTTGGCCCGGCACCACTGAAGGATGCGGAGCGTGCCCTTGATGTTCACCTCGACGGCCCATTCGGGGTTGTCGAACAGTTCGGAGGTGCCGAGCACCCCGGCCAGGTGGATGACCGTGTCGGCGCCGGACAAGGCGGCCAGGTCCCCGAGGACATCGTTCCCGTCGGCCCGGTCGAAGCTCCACACGTCGTTGCCCGCGTTCTCCGCGGCCGTGATCGTGGCCTGGCCGATGAACCCGGCCCCTCCGGTTACTGCGATCCTCATGCGCCCTCGCTCTCGTTGGTCACCACGCCGGACGCCCCCACTTTTCCACGAACCGGGCCATGTCCTTGCCCGCCTGCTCGGTCAGCTCCGGGCGCGCCACGGTGTACCCGTTGGGGTGCAGGTGCTGATGGTCCACGCCGGGGACCGTGACCATGCCCCCGGCGTCGGCAGCCTGCCACGAAATGTCATTGTCGCCGGTCCACCACACCAGCTCTTCATCCGCCCGCAGACCCGTTTCTCCACGCAGGGCGAAGCACCAGCCAGCGATGCGGGGCGGAGGCTGTTTCGAGTCACGCCACAGACGGATAGTGGGGCCGTCCCAGGGCGATGCGAGATCGGCCTCCCAGTAGTCCCGCAGCCCTGCGGTGAGGGTTGCGACGGAACCAGGGGCCATGATCGTGTCGTCGTTGATCACCAGCACGTTCCAGCGGTCCTGGCGCCGGGTCTCGGACAGGCCCTGCGCCACCTTGAGCCCGTTGTTCCACCAGCGGGAGATGTTCGGGCTCTCGGTGTCCGCGTCCTCGATCACGGCCAGTTGTACGCCGCTCACGTCCCGGGCCCCGTACCCGTTGTTGGTGGCCAGAATCACGGTGTCCACCTGGTCCCGGAGCGCGGCCACACAGTCGTGCAGGCACGGGCGTCCCTCGGTGGGGATGACCGCGTACGTGGGGATGGTGCCGGTCACAACAGCTCCGTCTCATGGGCGTGAGCGTCCGCGTGAGTCTGCGCCACGGTCACGATATGAATCAGCGTCGGGGCCGCAACGTGAGCGGGCCAGTCCCAGGACTGCTCCATTGCCGGATCTGCGTGACTCCACGTGCACCTCAGCGTCAGTCCGCCCGCGGGCAGCGATACGAGGGTGAAATGCTCCATCTCCTCGCAGCCACGTGACGTGAACAGGTTGCTGTAGTCGGTCACAGCGTGGCCCCCTCGGCCTCGTTATTGCTCGCGGATTGAGTAGCGCACGAGAATGGCGTCCCCGAGGGAGATACCGACCTCACGTGCATGTACGGTGCGGATTCCGTCGAGCAGGGTTCCCACGGTGGCGCCGGGCGGCGGCGTGTAGCTGCCGGCCCGGTCCTTTGACGGGTTGGCCCCGCCTCGTACAGGACCACACGTCAGCGTTGCACTCCAGGCGTAGCTGCTGGAGGTGAGCGGCGTGGACGGGTTGCTGTAGTCGGTCATCGGGTCGGCTCCATCTCGCGGTCGATCCACTTGATCCCGCACACCGTGGAGGCAACCCAAAAGAGTGTGAACAGGACCCAGAACGCGTCATCGGTCCATGGCGCCGTACCCAGCCACAGAGTCAGCACGCTGGCGCACTCCAGCCCTACAGCTATACCGGCCCAGCCCAGCGGGTTCAGGCCACGTGTGTCGTGGAAGATACCCTCGCTCATCAGGCACCTGCCGGAGCGGTGCGCCGGGTACCGGTGAACGCACGGCCCAACTTGCGCAGGCGCCACTTCGTGTCGTCGCCCCCGCCACCCTTCCACCACATCCAGAGAGACAGGGCCGTACTGGCTGCCATGTACGCCACCCAGGCCGTGGGGAGGCCTGCTCGCAGACCCGAGATCCCAACAGCCCCTGTCCACACGCCGTACTGGCCGAGCACGCGGTACATCTCGATCCGGCCTGCGATTAGCCGCCTGCAAGCTCGGCACGTGACCGCAAAATCCAGCGCCATCATGATCCAGAACGTGTTCACGGCGTGGCCCCCTCGGCTTCGGCGATGCGGAGCAGCGAGGCGTAGTCGTCCGCCTGCTGCTGGATCAGTTCCACCCGCTTGCCCATCGTCAGGGAGCGGCCACCGACCGGCAGCGTCCGCCAGTCCTGGCGAAGGCGCTCGGCACGCTCCGCCAACTGGGCCTGGCGCAGCCGGAGTTCGGCGATCGTCAAGGGGTTCACGACGTCCCTGATTCCGGGGCCCAGTGGCTGTCCTTCGCGTCGGGGTTGCCGTCGAACGTGATCCTGGTTTTGGACTCCGGATCGATCACGAGACTGCCCAGCATCCGAGCCGATTTCAGATCGTCCCTGTCCGTAAGCGTGCCCTCGATCCAGCCCCAGGTGACGGGGACCAGCTCACTCTGTTCGTAGTAGTCGCCATCGAAGATGACCTCGACCGCGAGCAGTGCCTTGTGCCTCGCCATGCTTCCTCCGTCATCGGTCACAGTGTCCCGACCAGTTTACCTTATTCAGCGGACAGAAGCCTCTCCTGCGCGGCGCCCAATGCCTTCATCCGCTGCTCCTGGGGCAGCTCCAGCGCGTCCAGCGCGGCGGTCAGCGCGTCCGCCACCAGACCGCCTTCCATGTCCAGCCTGCGGGTCAGCGCCTCCATCACGCCCCCGTCCACCGCGGCCTTGGCCAGCCGGCCCGCGGTCAGCCGCTCCTGGCGGGACTCCTTCAGCCACGGCTTCATGGACGCCGGGGGATTCAGCGGATCGCCCCCTTCCTCCACGTGCCGGCGGAGTTTCTCTTCCAGCACCAGGTCCACGTACGCGGCCCGGGACATCGACACGCTCACCAGCTTGAGCAGCGCGTCGATCGGCCCGGTGCCCTCGCTCTTTGCCAGTTCCATGGCCTGCTCCCATGCCTGTTCCACCTGGGGCCAGCGACCCCCGTGCACCTCACACGAACCGTAACCGAGATGCCCGGTTCCCTTGCCCGCCGGATGGGTGCACATGGCTCCGCCCCGGGTCCGCTGGGGACACCGGGGCAGATCGTTGGTCCGGGGGGTTGCCACGCGCCTGCGTTACCGGAATTTGCGCTGGTCAGGCAGTGGAAAGCCTGCCTCTTTCAGATGCTGGATCAGGTCCAGTACATCGCTGGACAGGGCAAAGCCGTTCTCTGCCGACTGCTTCCACTGCGCGATGGCCCGCAGGATCGCCTCCGCGTCCGGGCTCATCAGCGTGCCTCGAAGTGGCACGGGACCGGGTCGCTGATGCCGACCCGGACCGGGGATCCGGCGTCCAGCCGGGCGCTGAGCAGCACCGGTTCGTAGAAGGACGATTCCGGATCCGGGTCCGGCACCTTCGGCCAGTCCACGGAGTCCAGGAACGCCCGCTGCGCCTGAGGAACGGCCACCACCGCGCACCCGAACCGGTCCATCCCCATGGCCCGCAACCAGTACGCGTCGCACTGGTTGTCGTCGGGGAACTCCAGCGCGACCCGCTTGAACGCGGCCATGGCCATGGCGGTCTTGTCCGCGCCCTTCTTGCCCGTGGCGTAGGCCTTGAGCGTGGACGGGTTCACCACCGCGTACGGCACCCCCACGTCCAGCAGGGCCACCCGCACCGCCCCCTGCACCATGTGGATCGCCTTGATCGCCGGACCTTTCAGGCCGGGCGGGGCTTCCTCCATCACGACCAGGTCCACACCGGCCAGCGCCAGCGTCACCGCGTCCCGGATCACCGCCAGCCGGGCGTCCTTGTGCTTCGCGTTCGTCGCGACCGTCCGCGTCCGGCCGTCCGGGAAGGCAATCCCGGTGGCGGTCATCGAAAGATCCAGCCCCAGTACGTTCATCATCCCGCTTCCTCCGTCATCAGATCAGTGATCTCCTGCATACCGTCCACCGAAGCGGCCAGCTTGACCAGGTCCAGCGCCCGCTTCGTCAGGTCCCGCGCGTCGTCCGCGTAGGGTCCGTTCCCCCGCTCCAGCGCCCGGCCGAAGCTGCGCACCCGGTGCTCCAGCGTCTCGGTGTCCCGGGCCAGGCGGCGGGTCTGACGGGACCGCCAGCGCTCCGCTGCCGTGGCCATGGTCTCAGCCCCGTCCCCGTCGGCCCGCAGCCACTCGGTGACCCCAGCGGGCACCGCGCAGGAACGACTTCGCCAGCCAGCCCCGCCTTCGGGCGACGAACGTGATGCGGGGGTAATCGGCAGGCAGCGAGGGCGGGCCCCAGTCGTCCCGGTTCCAGTCCGCCTCCCGGGCCCAGCGCTGCTCCCACTGTGCGGGTGTCTCGGCCATCGTTCCTCCGTCCGGTTTCGTTAAACCGTACCAGTTCTCAGTCTTTGTAGCAGTCGGCCCACGTGCGGCCGGCGGGGCTGCGCCCCCACGTGATCGCGACGCCCTTGAACTCCATCGTCATCGAGTCCAGGACCATGGCGCTGATCTCGTCCACCCGGTCCTCAGGGATGCTCATCACGATCTCATCGTGGACGATCAGTCGAAGCAGCGGGATCAGCTCGGGATGCATTGCCTTCATCCGCAGCAGTCCCTCTGCCACGATGTCCCTGGTGCAGGACTGACCGATCAGTGCCGGAGCCTGGGTGTACTCACGTCCCGGCTCGCACCGCAGGCGCCGGCCGAAACCGTTGTCGAGCAACTGACCCGACTCCGCTTGGGTACGCACCTCGTTCTGCCACACCCTGACCCGCTCGAACTGCTCGTACATCGATGCGTCCACCCGTTCGGCCGCTTCCCGCTCGATGCCGGGGGTGTTGGCCAGGCCGTTGACGGACCGGCCGTAGAACCACCCCAGGTCACAGCTCTTGGCGTGGAACCGGTGCTTGCCCAGCGCGTCCCCGAACGCCATCACAGCGACCTCGCTGTGGATGTCGCGGTCCGGGTCGTTGACGATCGCGATCAGGTTCGGGTCCTGCGAGTGGGCCGCGACGCACCGGATGTCCACCTGGTTGGCGTCGAACGACACCACGACATGTCCGGGCTCACCCAGCAGGTACTGGCGCTCACTGTCCTCGCCGTCCTTGGCCAGCACCGACAGGCCCGGCTCCTTCACCGACCAGCGGCCGGCACCCTGGAACGGCTCGAAGCGGGGGTGGACCCGGTCCCCGGCCACGCACCGCAGCAGGTTCGCCGCGTTGTTGCGCAGCCCGTTCATCTCCGAGACGGCCCGGATGACCGACGCCGCTCCCTCGTTCCCGGTCTTCTCCGCGTGGGCCAGGGCGAACGCCATGATCTCCTTGCCGAGCGAGAGCGATCCGTCCTTGCCCCGGGTCCAGCGCGCCAGCGGGAAACCGGCCGCGGACAGAGCAGCCTCGAACGCGGCCTTGCCCGCCGTGGTGCGCTGCGGGGCCTTCGCCGGCTTGCCCTGACCGTTGACGAGCGGGAAGCCGTACGTGCCCGACAGCAGCTCCTTGCCCGCTGCCGACTCCGCGTCCAGCTCCGCGACACGGGTGGTGAGTCCGGGAACGTCCACCCGGAAGCCGCTGAGCGTGGCGCGCGCCGTAACGGCAGCGACCTCCATCTCACGCCGGTCGTAGTCGGTCTGCGGGATCACCTGGGCCAGACGCAGCGCCAGTGACACATCGTCCCGGCAGTACGCGACGTACCGGGGGTCGTCCACCGGGATGGACCCCCATCCGCCGAACTCCTTCGCAAGCAGCTTCCCGTCGGGTGACTTCTCGCCGTCCAGGTACCGGTGCGCCAGCGCGTCCAGCGAGTAGCTCTTGAACATCGGGCCGGGTTTGGTCTGCGCGCTGGACGGGGGGTCGAGCTGGAACGCGGCGAACCGGAGATCGTGGGCCCGGGGGATCGTGTCCTCCACCGGAAGCCCCAGGTGCCTGTCTGCGGCGATCAGATCGAAGAGTGCGAGGTTGTGGCCAACCAGGGTCCCGGAGGCCGTCAGAGGGGCGCACAGGGCCGTGTCGGGGGTAACGGTGACGTTGTCCTCGGTCCCGGCTCCGACCAGACGGACGAACTCACCGGCAGGGTGGGTGAACAGATCGGCCGCGTCGTAGGTCTCCAGATCGAACCCGGTCAGGGTGTTCGTCACGCTCTGTGACACAGGGCCCGGAGTGGGCTCTGGAGTGGACGGTGTCAGGAGTGTGGGCATCGCCCCTTCTAGGCCATGTCTCTGTGACTGAGCCCCCTTTTCTTCATGATCATTAAGCTTTGATTCCCGCACGTATGGCCTAGAAGGAGAGATCACGACACTCGTCACTCCGTCCGCACCCCCCATAGCGGTACCCTCTTCCCCATCCTCGGGCGAAACGGACAGGTGCGGTGTGGATTCCGGCGGTGTGGGGTTCGCTCCCGGTGTGACATTGAGGCCCACGTTCTTGTTCTCGTTCCGGAGCCTCACCTCCCCGACCCCGTTCACGCTCCGCAACCGTTCGATGAACTTGCGACTCGACATAGGTGCGGACGAATCCTCATCCTTCGCCCACGTCTTGAACATCTCGTGCAAAGTGGACTTCTTGGTTCCCTGCTCCGGGCCGACCAGCTTCCCGGCCGCGTCCGCATGAACGGTGCACTTCTCGCTCACCCACAGGGCGACCCGGTCGCTGCGGGTCTCGAACTCCCGCATCACCCGCGGGTCCGTCGGCAGGTACCCCCCACGGGCCGTGTACCGCTGCCACGCGGCCACCCAGCGCACCAGGATCCCCGGCAGCTCCGCCATGATCCGGTCCTCGATGGAGGGGTCCTCCCGGCCGGCGAAGGTGAAAGGGAACTCGAACGGCTTGATCCGGTTGGCGTACGCGCGGGACGCCTCGCTCACCGTGGGCAGCTCGTTCGCAGAGAACGCGAACAGCGCCTGGTTGGTGAACTGGAACTCCTTGCCGTACTTGCGGTTGGCGTGGATCACGTCCTCGCCGGTCAGCATCTTGAACGTGGCCAGGTTCGTGACGTGCTTGGCCTCCAGCTCAGCAGCCACGTTCAGCATGCGCTGGTAGAGGTTGGCGGCCGCGAACTTGTCGTCACCGAGCTGGTGCAGCGTCACCGCGCTGTGGTTCTCAGGCCCCGTCGCAGCGGCCATGATCCGCAGGTACGTGGACTTGCCCGAGTGCGACGGCCCGAACAGGAATACGGCCTTTCCCGGGGTGCGGGACGGGTCCAGCATCAGGGACACGGACTCTTCCAGGTCATCGATCTGGAAGCCGGGCAGCACCGTGGCCAGCCAGGCCTCGTACTGAGGACAGGTGGCGGCCGGGTCCCAGGCGATGGTGATCTGGGCGGTGGACAGGTACTTCGGGTCGTGCGGGTGCAGCTCCCCGGTGCGCAGGTCCAGCATCCCGTTCCGGCAGTTGAGCACCGGTTCCGGCATGCGCTCGGGAAGCCGCACGTCGTCCATGGCCAGACGCCCGATCAGCACCTCTTCGATCGTCGTGCGCCAGGCGGGGCGGTACTCCTCCCCCAGCTTGTCCTGGACGGCCGCGAAGAGCTGTTCCCGCCCGCGGTCCAGGACGTACCTGCCGTCCCGGTACAGCGCCACCATGGACCCGTGCGCCAGCGCCGCGGGCTGGCCTTCCAGCACCGCTGACGCGGCGGTCTGCGCGAGCAGCGACCCTTTCTCGTTGAACAGGGATGCCGCGTCCCCGGAGACCTTCCGTGCCGGCGCCCGGCTCAGCGTCTTCTTCGCCGCGTCACAGACCCGGCGCAGGTACGGGGTCCGCTTGTCCGGCTCGCGACGGCCCAGGACATCGTCCAGCCCCTCCTTGGCCTTCGCTCCGGCCAGCGACGCGAAGCGCACCGAGGCTGCGCCCTCCGCGTCCAGCGCCTCCTTCAGCCCGGTCGCCGCTTCCCACACGTCCCGGTTGTGGGACACGTCCGCGTCGAACAGGCAGACGACGTCCCGGTCCTCGGCCCAGGACAGGTCCGTACCGGTCCAGTTCTGGCACCCGGGCACGGCAACCACTCCCCACCCGTCCGGGGCCCACACAGCGGCAGCCAGGCCCTGCTTGGTACCCTCCACGAACAGCACCGGATCGCTGGCGCTCTCCGGGGCCCGCAGGTGCCCGAGGAACGTCCCGCACCCGCCGGGGAAGATGTACTTGTGCGGGGTCTCCTTGCCGGTGGCGGGGTCCTTGTCCATCACCGGGATGTCCGGGCGGAACTGGGTCACGGTCCGGTCCCCGTCGCGCCACTCGAACAGCATGCCGGGACTCTTCACCCAGCGGCGGTGGATGTCGTCCGGCACATGGTCGGGGTGCCGCACCGAGCGCACCCCATACCGCAGCGCCTCCGCGATCGGGATCCCGCCGGAGTCCAGCAGCGCCAGGGAGGCAGGGGTGAACTCCGTGCCGAACGCGTCCATCACCCGCTCGGTCGCCTGTTCGGCCGTACCTGCCGGGGACCCGTTGGATTCGATAACATCGGTCATGGCGACTCGCTCTCGCTCGTGCCCCCGGCGCCGGCCCACGGCTTCCGGGGGTTTCGCATGTTCACTTGGGTGGGTTGAGAGTAGACCACACTGCCCACACTCATAGACACGGGATCACCCCCAGAAGACGGTCCGTACTGTCGTACTGGACCACGGCCCTGCGGTTGTCCAGCATGGTCTGGAAGCGGCTCCACCGGCCGTTCCGGTACAGGCCGGACGGCTCCAGGACGATGACCCGGGGCTGGTCCACTGCACGCAACTGTTCGGGTTCGAGAATGATGCGGCAGGTCCGTGGGTCCAGCCCGGACAGGTTGGCGTAGTACCGCGCATTGTGCAGGGACCAGCCGATGAGATAGATCACCCCGACTCCCCGAACTCGAAGCGCGCACTCCGTGCCGCGGTGAGCGCGTCCCTCAGCGCCTGCGCGGTGTGCGCCGGCATCCAGTCGGTACGCACGTCCTGGACCGTCTTCCCGGTCACCAGGAAGGAGCGGGCCGGGATGTCCACGGTGCCGGGTCCCGGGCGGGGGACACCCCCGACCAGCATCAGCGTGACGTAGCCGGCCGCGTACGCCTCCACCGCGAACTCACGCACCTTGGACAGCTCCCGGTCCGTCGGCTCCGCGCCCTTGATCTCAAGGAAAATCTTCAGGTCGGGCAGCTTGAAGTCGGGCAGGTACCGGCGCCCGGAGGGGAGCTGGAACCCCTGCCCCTCGTACTCCCACGTGAGGCTGAGCCGGTCCATGAACACGGCAAATCTCGCCTCCGTTCGGCTACGAAACAGACACCCTGCGTAACGGGTCTCTATGGCGGAGATCGTCACTGGTTCACCTCCGTTTTCCGTGTGGCCAGTTCGATCCGCAGCCGGTGGATGACCTCAACGAATTCGTCCAGGGGGTGCTGGGCCAGATGAGCACGCAAGGCCGCGTCCGTCTGCTTCGCCCGGCACAGGAGGCCCTGTCGGATGATGGAGGTGAGCGCGTGGCCCAGTGTCTCCGGGCCCGGCTCCGGGCTGATCCCTGCCAGGTCGTCCAGGGACGGGGGCGGTACGTCGTAGTGCCAGTCGCACAGCTCTTCCAGATGGCACAGGTACCGGGTGGTCCCGGGTTCCGGATCGGTCACCGGTCCGCCCCCCGGTCCGGGACGAACAGGTCCGTCGCGTTCTCCAGTTCGTCCGCGTGGATGCGCACTCTGCGGCTCCGGTTCCTGTACTTGGTCAGGGTGCCGTCCGCCAGCATGCGGTCCACGGTGCGCAGGCTGATGCCCGCGCGCTCCGCCGCTTCCTGCCGGGTCAGCCAGGTCTTCTGTGCTGTCGTCATGGGTGCAGCGTAACAGGTTCTGGCAGTCGGTGGCAGCTAGTGGCAGGCCCGTGATATCGTTCAACCAGACGTACCGAGCAGCGACGGAGGAACGATGACACACAGCGAAGAGACCTACGCGCAGTGGCTGAACCTGCTGGGCAGCGGGAGCGAGGAAAGCCCCGAGCTGCACCAGGAACTCCTGGTGATGCGGGTGGTGGCCACATCGTCCGGGGACAGCGAACGGTTCAGCGAGGCGTACATGGACATCCTGCTGGCCCTGGCGCCGGCGGTCGGGGCACGGAAGGCCAAGCGGATGACGGAAGCCCTGTCCAACGCTGCTCGCGCGCACCGGGTCCGCTACGTCCCCGGAACCCCGCTGATGATCGACGGCCGCGACTGCTCCCCCGACGCCGTACGGGCGCTGCAAGCCGACCGTGACGCGTACCGGTCCATGGTGCTGGAGAACGCCACCCGGTTCGGGAGCGTGACCGCGTGAGCCACGACGACCGATACCAGGTCTACACCTCCGACCGCAGCGACGCGGTACGCGAGATCGTGGGCGACGACCCGCACTACACGGTCTGGGACCGGGAGATTCAGCGGTCCGTCCCGTTCGGGGGATACGGCAGCGCGGACGCGGCCCAGCGCCGGGCGTACCGGATGAACCAGCCCACCGGCTGGGACACCGGAAGCCAGCGGCTGTGCATCAAGTGCGCGGACGCGTACGCGGCCACGTCCGTCACTGAGACCGGGGGCGGGAACCGGACCGGCTGGCTGCCCGTCCAGGGGACGATCGAGCAGGCCTGCGCCTGGTGCGGGATCTCCCTGCGCCGCACCGACCAGCGGGTCAAGTCCTGCGGGGCGTTCGCCGACCACGATCCCCACCCGCACGGCACCGCGGACCTGCGCTGCCCCGGCAACGGCCCGTTCAGGGACTCCGAGCTGGCGAAGCTGGCGCCGACCACCCACCCCGGTCCGCCGTGCGTGTGCAGCGACTCGATCAGGTCCGCAGTCGGTCACTGCCCGCCCCGGGGCGACCGGGAGTACGGCTACTGCCCGGTGCGGTCCGGCCGGCTCAAGCGGAACGGAGACTGAACCCGTGGCTGAGCCCAGGTTCATGTGCGCACGGTGCGGCACGTTCGTCTGCGACAACTGCGGGAGAAAACGGCCGACCACCGACGTCCGATACTGCTCGTACCCGTGTCCCCGGTGCCGGGGGCTGGTCGGTGTGCTGGTCCCGACGATGCACACCGAGAAGATGTGGCGTACCCACAACGACGGGGAATTGCCCTTCCCGTACCCCTACGGCACGACGGCCGGTCAGGGCGAATGGGCCCCGGGTTTCGGCCCCCGTACGGTCCCCCAGCCGGCGTACCGGGGCGTTCCCCGGCCCGGTCCGGAGTCGGATGTCACCGACATGGACTCATGGAGGCGTGGCGTGGACGCGGCTCTGATCTGGATGAGAGAGGAACGATGAACGCAACCGCCATCCACCTCCGCCCCTACCAGCGCGAAGCTATAGAAGCGGTGACAGCCGCCTGGGCGGATGGGACCCGGCGCCCGGCCATCGTGCTGGCCACGGGCCTGGGCAAGACCGTGATCTTCTCTCAGCTCGCGTCCGAGTTCATCGAGCGCACCGGTCAGCGCGTGCTGATCCTGGTTCACAGGGACGAACTGGCCTCGCAGGCGATGGACAAGATCCGGGGTATCGCGCCGCACCTGTCCGTGGGCAAGGTCAAGGCACAGGACAACGACGTTCACGCGAGCGTGGTCGTGGCCTCGGTGCAGACCGCGTCGCGGTCCAGCCGGCTGCACCAGGTGCGCCAGTCCGAACTTCTTACCGGACCGGTCGGCCTGGTGATCACCGACGAATGCCACCACGGGGTGAGCCCCAGCTACGTCAAGATCTACGACGCGTTCCCGGACGCGGTCCAGCTCGGGGTGACCGCGACACTGGCCCGGGGCGACGGTATCGGCCTCGGGTCCGTCTGGGACGACGTGGTGTACGAGAAGTCCATCGCCTGGGGGATCAAGAAGAAGTTCCTGTCCCCGGTGCGCGGTGTCGCGGTGCGGGCGCCGGAGCTGGACCTGTCTGCGGTGAAGCGGTCCGGAGGCGACTACCAGGCAGGTGACCTGGGCCGGGCGCTGGCCACCTGCGGGGCGCTGGACGTGATCCCGAAGGCGTACGCCGAACACGCCTCCGACCGCTCCGGGGTCGTCTTCTCCCCCACGGTGGAGACGGCGGAGTACACGGCCGAAGTCCTGCGCGAATCAGGCATCACCTCCGCGGTCATCTCCGGTTCCACGCCCCGCGACGAACGCACTCGGATCTTCGAGGACCACCGCACCGGCCGCGTCCAGGTGCTGAGCAATTGCATGGTGCTGTCCGAAGGCTGGGACGGACCGCACACGTCCTGCATCGTCATCGCCCGGCCCACCCAGTCCAACCCGCTGTACGTCCAGATGGTGGGCCGCGGTACCCGCACCTACCCGGGCAAGACTGACTGCCTGGTCCTGGACATCGTGGGCGCCGGCGCGACGAACAAGCTGCGCACCCTGGTGGACCTGGAACCGGGGATGTTCCCGGACACCCAGCCGTGCGAGGTCTGCAACCGCATTCCGTGCGTCTGCCCGTGCTCGGGCTGCGGCGGACCGAGGCCCTGCGCCGCGTGCAGCGAGCGTCCGGAACTGGAGCTGGTCCAGGGCAAGACCGAGGAAGTGGACCTGTTCGCGGGCTCCACCCAGTCCTGGCTGATGACCAAGGGCGGGGTGATGTTCGTTCCCGCGGGGGACGCCGGGGAGATCGTTCTGTGGGCCAGCTCCACCCCGGGGCTGTGGGACGTGGTGCACGCCCCGAAGACCGGCAAATGGCTCCGGCTGCACGAGGCGCTCCCGCTGGGCACAGCCAGCGCCTGGGGAGAGACGGAGGCGGACGACCTGGCCGGGTTCAACGTCCGCAAGACCGCGAGCTGGCGGAAGAAGCGCCCGTCCGAGGCACAGCTTGACTTCGCCACCCGGCTCCGGATCGACCTGCCGAAGGACGTACGGTCCGGGGAGCTGGGCAACCTGATTTCGGTAGCACTCGCGTCCAAGCGGATCGACCGGTACTTGCCCCGTGTGTGATTTAATGAATCCATGAACTGAGAGACGGAGGAACGATGAACGCAGAGGTACAGCAGCGGAACATGGACCAGCTCCGGAAGCTGGTGAAAAAGCACGGCCCGGAGATCCTGCCTCGGATCAAAGAAATGATCCTGGAACGGGCAGAGTCCTTCCCGGACCGTGATCGGCACGTAGTGTGGATCATCAAAGTCAGCAACGACGGCCGGGGGATCGCCCTGGACGTGAGGCCGTGACCGAGACCCCGCGCCACGCCTGCAAGGAATGCACCCGCACCGACCTGTCCCTGACCGCCAACGGCCGGGTCCGGTCTCACGCGGCGGACGGCAGGCGCCCCGGCCCGGACAACCCGAACTGCCCCGGCGGGTCGGACTGGCCGAAGCACGACCACGACTACGCACCTGCGGGTACCTCCGGGTACGTGTGCACCGTGTGCGGGGAGACGGACCTCCGCCCCACCGCGTCCGAGATCCTGGCCGGACCGAACCCGTACCGTGCCCCGCTCCCGGACCACGTCCACCGGTACGAGTACGTGGCGCAGGACCAGACCCGGGGACAGTTCGTCTGTGCCGTGTGCGGAAGCCCGGAGGGACTTCCTCCGGGCTGGACCGGCCCGTCTCCGTTGATGAACCAGCGGTTCATGGAGTACCTGAAGAACCGGACCCCGGAACAGAAGCTGGCGACGGCCCTGAGCATGGACGCCACCGCGTCCGCTGTCCTGGGTCTCCCACTGGACCCTGAGCTTCCCCACGACCGGCACACAGACACACCGACGGAGGACGATCCATGGCAGACCCGTTCGACTCACCCGGTGACCGCAGCGGCCCCGGACCCTGGTTCAGCGCCTCGTTCGAATCCGACTGCGACGGATGCGGGTGCGGTATCTACCCCGGCGACATCCTCCGGGCCGACGGAGACGGCGGGTACGAGGGGCAGGACTGCTGCGGTGACGACTGAGACGGCGGATGCGTTCGACTCCGCCACCGCCCCGGTGCAGCGAGCGGAACAGCGGGTGGAACGCGACGGATACGGGAGATATCGCCTGATCCACCCGGTCACCGGCAAGAAGCAGGCGTGGCAGCGCTGCACGACCTTCGCCAAGATGCTGGAGGACACCTTCGGGCTGGGCAAGTGGCAGCGGAGGATGGCGGCCAAGGGCCTGGCCCTGCGCCCGGACCTGCTGGACATGATCGCCACGCTGGAGGTCAAGCAGGACTCTCAGCGGATGGACCTGCTGCTGGAGCAGGCCATGGACGCGGCCGGCCAGAAGGTGGCAGCGAACCAGGGCACGGTGTGTCACAAGCACACCGAGGACGTGGACCGGGGTGACTCCCTGGACGACGTGCCGCCCAAGTACCGCGCGGACGTGACCGCCTACGTGAAGGCGATCCGCGACGCCGGGATCACGATCGTGCCCGAGCTGATCGAGCGCATCACGGCCGTCCCGGATCTGGGAGTGGGCGGGACCCTGGACCGGGTGGTGCGGGACCGGCACGGGAAGTACCGGATCCTGGACGTGAAGACCGGGAACATGGACTTTGGCCAGCTCGGGATCTGTGTCCAGCTCGCGGTGTACGCGGCCGGGGTGAACACGGCCGGGGTGTACGACCTGGACACCGGCACGTGGCAGCAGGGTCCGAAGGTCGAGACGGACTACGCCCTGGTGGCCCATATCCCGGTCGGCTCCGGCACCTGCGAGCTGCTCAAGGTCCCGATCGACACCGGGTGGGAAGCGGTGCAGACGGCTGTCCAGGTCCGCGACTGGCGGAAGATGAAGCGGCTGTTCACCTCCTACGACCCGGAGGACGGTCCCGAGGAAGATGGACCGACCGGTGTCGGGGGGTACTTGGACGCGCTGGCCAAGGAAGTAGGCGACCCCGGTACGGTCCTGTCCGTACACACGCCCCCGACGTGGGAAGAGCGGTTCCGCGCGGTGTCCTCCCGGGCCGAGGCCGCGGCCCTGTACGGACAGGCCTCCAAGGAGTTCGCCCCCGGCACCCAGGGTCTGAACCGACTGGTTGCCCTCGGCATGGCGGCACTGGCAGCGTTGGAGCAGCGGACCGGTTGACAACCGGCTCCTGATTTAGGAAAATGGACGTAGCGCGGGACCGGGAAACCGGGCCAGCTGCCCGACCCCCAGCGGGTGCGCATGCTGGGGGAGCGGGGCCGGGTCAAGGTGAATACCGCCGGCCCCGCGTACTAGACCTACAACTCCACAGAGACTGCCCCGGGAACGGGGCGCAGGAAGTCGCAGCAGATCGATCCGGGTACCTGAGCCGGGGGATTGTTTGGCGACTGGCGACGGCCGGTAAACGTGGCTCACCGAGTGGCCGAAGCGAAGCCCCTGAGACGGGATGCGTGAGAGCCGGTTCGAATCCGGCACGGTGAACGAACGATCAGGCGGGGTGGCCACCCCGGATGTTCTCGGACTCCCTGTCCTGGTCCAGGTGGGTCGCCCCGGCGGGGGTCAAGCCGCAAGGGTGGCGTATGGCAGTGCGTAACCGGGACCATGGCCCGGGATGCGGGTTCGAATCCCGTCCACCCACTCCTCCGGACATTGAGACGGGTTGCCAGACCTGGTCCGGTGGGCACACAGCGGGGCCCTGGCGCACGGACCGTCTATCAACCGGCCCGGTACGCGGGGCCCCGCACCCAACGGAAACAGCAACGGAAAGAGACAGAGCATGAGCAACGAAGACCCGTTCGCCAGCGCCTCCGGATTCGAGTCGATCATCGACGCGGACCACTTTGGCAAGCTGATCCTGTTCACCCCGCTGGAGCACGTCTTCGGCGTGAAGACGAAGTTCTCCACCACCGAGAACCCCACCTGCGACGTGATCGACACGGACGCCGTGGTTCTGGACGGAGACGACGGGATCGAGGAGTTCGAAGCGGTGCGCGTCTTCCAGGGCCCGGTCATCGCCACCCTGAAGAGGGCCGCAAAGTTCAACGACGCGAACCCGAACGGGGACCCGAAGACCGGCAAGCCGAAGATGGTCCTGGGCCGGCTGGACCGGGGCGAGGACAAGACCGGCAAGCTGACTCCGCAGCTGGAGTTCACCGCCGCGGACAAGCGGGCGTGGATCCTCACGCCTCCCTCGGAGGAGGACAAGCAGATGGCCCGGGACTACCTGGCCAAGCGGCCGGCCGCTGAGGCCCCGAACCCCTTCGAGATGTAGTACCCCGATGGACCGGAACGGCCCTCGCTTCCCCGCCCCCGTGGGAAGTGGGGGCCGTTCCCTGTTCCGGATACGCTGACAGACGATGAAGCGGACGACACACGACGGAGGAACGATGACGACACACGACACCCTGCCTGGCCCGGACGACGTGGGTGACTACGGGAGATGGCTCCTGCCCGCGTCCGGCGGAGGCGACCCGGTCCCCCTGGACGGGCAGTTCATCGGCATGGCGAGCAGCCAGCGCGACAGCCACAATCACCGCATCCCGCACCCGGACGGCTTCGCCCCGCCCAACAGCCGCGGGCAGTGCAGTACGTGCCGGTGGACGGAGATCCGGGTGTTCCGGGACGCGGAGGGGTATCTCATCCACCGCTCCGGCATGACGATCGTCCCCGGGGAGAGTGCCCGCCACCCGGTGGTGCGGGTGAGGACCGCGTACGAGGTGGTGGAGTCGCTGACCTCCCGCGTGGCCGGCGGGGCGCACCTGACCCGCACTCCGGCCATGGCGCTGGCCCAGTGCGCTGCGTACGACGTGCCGCTGCGGGACGCGTACGAGAACCGCGCGGTGAGCTGACCCAGTCTGTGGTTTAATTAAAGGAAAGCTACAGACGGAGGAACGATGACGGACAAACCCAGGGTCCTTGACCTGTTCTGCTGCCAGGGAGGGGCCACGAAGGGCTACCAGCGGCTGGGGTTCCACGTGACCGGCGTGGACATCGGCCCGCAGCCCCGGTACTGCGGGGACCGGTTCCACCAGGGCGACGCTGTCCAGTTCGTCCGGGACTACCTGGACTGGATCAGGAACACGTTCGTTTTCGTGCACGCGTCCCCTCCCTGCCAGTTCGACAGCCGGTGCCAGCGCATCATGGACCGGGACCACCCCGACCTGATCGGCCCCACCAGGGACGTGCTGGAACTGACCGGCCTGCCGTACGTGATCGAGAACGTTGAGGACGCCGTGCCGAAGCTGAAGGATCCCGTCATGCTCTGCGGGTCCATGTTCGGGCTCACCCGCACGTACCGCCACCGGTACTTCGAAGCGCACGGGTTCACGCTGGCTCCCCCGGACCATCCGGAGCACACCTCCCCGCAGGTGAAGATGGGGCGTGCGCCCCGCCCCGGGGAGCGGATCCAGGCCATCGGCAACTTCTCCGGGGTCGGCCTGGTCCGGGACGACTGGGGCACCCCGTGGATGAACAGGGACGGGGTGAGGGAAGCAGTCCCGCCGGCGTACACGGAGTGGATTGGCCGCTCCTTCCTCGCGCAGCAGACGGCCCGGGCAGTGGACTACACCCCTCCGCCCGGGTCACTGGACCCCGAACCGTTCGGCCACTTCTGAGCTGATCTCGCAATCCGGCCACGTATCGGTTAAGCTAAATCAGACAGAGGAAGGAGCGGCACCATGTCGCAGGAGACCGAAGTGAAGCTCGGCCGTGGCCGGCCGCGTCCGGAAGAGGCGATCCAGCGGGATGCGTCCGTACTGAAGCTGCTCAGGAGCGGCCCACTCACCCGCAACCAGCTCCGGGACGCGACCGGGCTGACGGGCACGATCGTGTACCTGTCCCTGAGCCGGCTGCGGCGCGAGGGCAAGGTAAAGCTGTGCCAGGGCACCGCGGGCAACCGGGTGTGGTCCACGGACGTGACCGGCCCGTGCCCCTGACGCTGTGAGCCGTTCCACTTACAAGAGGCCCCGTCATATGACGGGGCCTCTTGCGTACCTCCGGTAACCTCCGCTTTAATTAAATCCGTCGGAGGAACCGAACAGACGGACGACCCGGGACACCGGCCGGCCCCCACAGACGTATGCTGGTCAGGTAAACCCGTAAAGGAGAAACTTACCGTGGACAGTCAATCCCCCCGCACGACGAAGTATCGGGCGCTGGCGGACGCCCTGCGCTCCGCGATCGAACGCGGCGAGTACCCCGCCGGCGGGACGCTGCCCACAGTGGCCGAACTGAGGGCCGCGTACGGGGCCACCAACGACACGGTGAAGTCCGCGTTCCAGGTGCTGGCCCGCGAGGGCCTCATCGACACCGGACAGGGCCGACGCACCCGCGTGCTGTCCCGGCGCCCGGTCATCCACACGTCCAGCTCCTACGTCGCCCCGGCCGCTGACGGAGGCCAGCAGACCTGGACCAAGCGCCTGGCCGAACTCGGCATGCGGGGCACCCAGCGGCTGGGCCGGGTCGGGGAGGTTCCGGCGCCGGACGACGTAGCCACCGAGCTGGACATCGAGCCGGGTTCGCCCGTGCTGCTCCGGCCGCGGGTCATGCTGGCGGACGGGGAACCGGTGGAACTCGCCGATTCCTACTACCTGCTGGCCGTGGCCTCGGGCACCGCGATCGCCCAGCAGGGACTGGTGCGCGGCGGTACCTACGGCATCTTCGCCGACCGGGGCTACCCGCTGGTGGACCGGCAGGAGACGATCGCGTTCGGACCGGCCACCGAGACGGACCAGCGGGACCTGGCGCTGCCGTCCTCCGCCTGGGTGGTCCGGATGCTCATCGTCCATCGGACAACCGATGGAGCCCCGATCAGCGTGGACCGGTGCACCCTGCGGGCCGACCGGCACCGGCTGACGTACACGGTTCCCGTCCACGGCTGAGTGTTGCGGCTCCGTAGGAACCGTGGTTTACTTAAATCAAAACGGACAGAGACGACGGAGGAAGACCATGGAACTGACGGACGCACAGGTAGTGATCATGGAAGACATCCTCAACGAGTTCCGGGACCGGCTCCGTCACTACCCGGACGCTGAGATGGGCTGGGACGCGGAGCAGGTCCAGGCCTTCAACGACCTGGACGCCAAGCACCTGGCCGAGGCCAAGAAGCGGAAACTCTGGTGGGCCCGGTAACACCGACCGAATCCAGCTCAACCCGAAGCCCCCGCAGGGAACGTTCTCTGCGGGGGCTTCGTCATGTCCGCACAGCGGACAGCGGACAGCGGACAGCGGACAGCGGACAGGGACAGGGACAGGGACAGGGACAGGGACAGGGACAGGGACAGGGACAGGGACAGGGACAGGGACAGGGACAGGGACAGGGACAGGACTGTCCCGCGAAGGGGGTTGTCCTGGCTGTACCGGTTAGGTTACGGTGTTCTGGTATAGTTAATTCAGACGCACCGAGACACCGACGGAGGAAGCGATGAAGACGGTCACCCGCATGGTCCCGGTGGAGCGGGACGGGAAGCAGCACCTCGTTCCGCAGGAGTTCCAGGTGCCCCGGGACTACGACGCGATGGCGCTGACCGCTGTCCTGTCCGCAGCATCCCTGGCCGTTGCCGGTGCCATCACCTGGTCCACGGTCGCGATCGGCGGGCTGCTGTCGGGCGTGGCGCCCGTATGGGCCGCGTACCTGGTGGCCGGGGTGTTCGACCTGGCCTGGATCGTCTGCCTGATCCTGGAATGGCTGTGCCGGTTCGACCGTGCCCGTGCCGCTCTCCCGGTCGCCTGCGGGTGGATCGCGCTGGCCCTGTCCGTGTGCCTGATCACCCTGCACGGAGCCTCCAACGGGGGCACGGCGCTGATGGCCGGGACCGTGGACTGGTCGGGCCGGGGCACGGTCCTCGGGGCCTGCGGAGGGGCCGTCTCGGTCATCGCCAAGGGCATGGCAACCGTGGTCATGAGGCACACGTCGGTGGCCATGGACCCGGCGTCGGAGGCCTGGCTGAGCGCGGAGCGCGCGGAGGTGAACGCCACGCTGGCCGTGACCGCGGCCCGGCGCCAGCTCACCCGGACCCAGTCCCGCATCGCGACCGAGACGCTGGCGCTGTCCGCCCCTGTCCAGGACAGCAGGACCGAAGTTGTCCGGACTGTCCCGACCGGACAGGACAACTTGTCCGCTGTCCCTGTCCTGTCCCAGGACAACGGACAGGACAGGACAGCTCTCCCCCGGACAGTCCGGGACAACACCGCTGACCTGTCCGGACGGCTGTCCCAGCGGGCGTTCGTCCGGGGCCTGCTGTCTGCCGATCCCGGACTGTCCGACACCGACCTGTCCTCCGCTGTCCGCACCGAGTACGGGGCGGACACGAAGGCGGACAGCATCCGCAAGGCGATCCAGCGGGCCCGGGGCGACCTGTCCCAGGCCGTGTGAACCGACAACCGAAAGAGGAACCCATGAGCTACACCAACAACCCGGCAGACCAGCAGGCCCAGGCCGCGATCGCCCGATCGCAGGCAGCAGCGGCAGCGGCAGCGGCCGCGAAGGCCGCGGCAGACGCACAGCGCAACCGCTGAGCCCCAGCGCTCCCCCGGATGAGTCCGGCACCCGCGTCACGGCGGAGGGGCGCACGTAGCAGACGGAAGCGACCGGGACGACGGAGGAAGAGATGAACAGCACCATCGGATGGGCCGCGTACGCGGCGGTGAACACAGCGGCCGGCGCGGTGGCAGCGGAAGGCCTGTCCCCGGCGCTGGTGGCGGGGCTGGGGCCGGTGGCCGCAGCCGCGGTGACGCTGGTGGCGGGAACGAAGGCGCTGCTGGACCTCAGCGCCGCGTACGGCCTTGTACCGGCCGTTCTCGCACCCGCCCTGGTCCAGGTCACCGCGCTGCTGGGAAGCGGCCACAGCAGCGCTCCGGCAGCCGCATCGGTTGCCCTGGCCGTGCTCGCGCAGTCAGCCCGGAAGGTGTCCCGCTCATGACCGTCGTTCCGCTGCTGATCGCAGCGCTCCTGATCGTCCTCGGTGGCGGTGAGCCCGGCTGGAAGCGGACGGGCGCCATGGTCGCTGTCTTCGCACTCGGCGCCCTGTCCGGGGCGTTTGCCGTACTGAACTGAAAGGAGGAACGGCCATGAATTACGTATCGCTCGGAGGCCTGGCCGTAGGTCTCGCCATCATTGCCGGGCACATCACGCTGTGGGTAATGGGCGGGAAAGGGCGGGGGTGGCGGGGACTGGTTCTGCCGTTCCTCCCGATCTTTCTCTACGGAATGCTGCTCACCCTTTCCGCAGGCGGGGTGCTGGGATGGCTCGCGCACATTTCCCTGTGGGGCTCCAACCAGGTCGGGGACCTGTCCCTGAAGTACGGCGTCGGCAGCGGAACGCAGCGTGTGACCCGTTCCGTCTCCCTGGTGCTCACCCCGGCCGGCCACATGGTCGTGCTGGTGGCCACCGTGGTGCTGGTCCTGGTCTTCCTGAGGTCCAAGAAGATCAGCCGGGTCAGGGTCTCGCTGTACTTCATCAGCGGCACGTGCCTGGCCCTGTCCTCGGGAGTGGCCGGGTTCGTCGCCACGGGGATGGCCCCGGGAGTGAACAGTCTGGGTGGCCTGGTGGCCGGGGTCGTATAGCCGTTCGTTCGGTGTTCGTTCGGCCCCGGAAAGACCCTCCGGGGCCGTTCGGCGGTAGCCGACCTGGGCGAACGCACCGAACGAACACCGAACGAACGCTCCACCGAACAGCGCCGAACAGTGACCGGAAGGGAAGAGGATCATGGACTACGGGGCATCCACAGCGGTTCCGGCGCAGCCGGTCACCGAGCAGCAGCCGGACAGCGGGATCAGCGCGGGAGGGGTGTTCACCCTCGTTGTCGCGGTCGGGATCGCGGTGGCGGTGAAGTGGACTGGGCGCCGGGGGAAGACCGTTGCGCAGGACCGGCCGAAGCAGGGAAAGAAGCACCGGAAGGACTCCGGAAGCGCCCCGGAAGCGCTGCCGGTCGTCGGCATGGAGCAGCTCCGAGGGGATGCTCCTGTGCCGGTCCTGGAAAAGGCGACGGAAAAGGGATCATCCCTGATGGACGGACCCCGGGCAAAGCTGCTCGCGCACAAGCTCGGTATCCCGCAGGCCCTGGCCCAGCGGCTCCAGAAGGAATCCTGGTCCGCGATGTGCCGTAATCGGGGACTGGCCGGACTGGAGCGCGGCGATATGGAAGCGACCCCGTACGGCGTGGCCGTTCATGTGGAATTCCGGGGGCGCCTGGACTTCGCCGCGGTACAGCGGGGCGTGGACCAGATCGAAACCGGGCTCGACGTGCTGACCGGCACGATCCGCCTGCGCAAGGGGGCCACCGCCGGCCGCGGCATCGTGGACGTACGGCTGAGGGACCCGCTGGAAGGCGGGGTGCCGTGGGAGGCTCCGGCCGTCCCGGTCCGCCTGGCGCACCCGCTGCGCCTGGCGGTGACCGCGTTCGGGGACACGGTGGAGGTGAGCCTGAAGCAGCGTCTCGGAGTCTTCGGCACGTCGGGTTCCGGGAAGTCGTGCGCTCAGCGGCTGATCGGGGCGCACGTCGCGGCGGCGATCGATGCCGAGATGGACGTCTGGGACTTCAAGCACGGGGTGGAGTCCCAGCACTACGCGGGCAAGGCGCATCGGGTGACCTCGATTGATGCGGCGGTGTCCCGGGTGGACTGGTTGCTGGAGACCGAGTTCCCGCGGCGCGCGGCGAAGATGAAGGAGCGGGGCGTCTCCGAATGGCTGGAGACCCCGTGGGACCCGGCACTGGTCATCGTGGTCGATGAGGGCAATGCCCTGGTCCGTGGCTTCGGGGAGTGGCGCGAGGAAGCGGAGGAAGAGGGAGGGAAGGCCGGCGCGAAGGGTGCCCCGCTCAAGCGGCTGTTCACCGCGGTGGAACAGGGCCGTGCGCTCGGCGTGTACTGGGTGTGGGCTACCCAGTTCCCGAAGGCCGCTTCGCTCCCGACCGAGATCCGGTCCCAGCTCAACGCCACGGTGTGCATGAAGCTGCGCACCGACGGGGAAGCGCGCGTGGTCTTCGGCGACGACAACGTATCCGCCGGCTGGGCTCCGCAGGATCTGTACGGCCCCGGCTGGCTGCTGGTCCAGGACGACACGCACACCGAACCGGTGGACGCGAAGGCTGTCTGGCTGTCCGTGGACAGCTTCCGGTCCCTGTCCGCCTCTGTCCCGGACACGGACAGGACAGCGATGCCTGTCCGGACAGCGGGACAGTCCCTGTCCTCCGGCGGTCCTGTCCCGGCTCCTGTCCTGTCCGCTGTCCCGGACAGGACAGCGTCCACGGTGTCCCTGGACATCTGGACTGTCCTGCTGCTGTCCGAGGACAGTCTGTCCCTGTCCGAGCTGGCGGACAGGACAGGCCGGGCGAAGTCTTCGGTCCACGGCGCCCTGGCGAAGATGCTGGAGAAGAACGAGGTGGTCCGGGACGGGGATGACTACCGGCTGCGGGTGGCGGACACCGACTGCGGGTGAGGGGTTGCGGCCGTTCCCTGACTCTGCTTTAATTAAATCAGACGGAGGGCGGGACGAGAGACCAAGGTCTCGACCGTCCGGGAGCACCGGAGCGGGGTCGCAACCGCCCTCCGCCACAGACACCGGACCCACGACGGAGGACAGCATGAGCGAGGGCATCTGGATCCTTGAGAAGGGGATCATCCAGGAGGGCGGAGAGGTCCTCGGGGTCTGGACCGGCCCGAACGCCAAGGACGCGGCTGTTGCCCGCTTCGATCAGATCGTATGGACCGTGAACAGCGACCCCAGCGAGATCTCCCGGGGTGACGGGGAACCGGGAAACGAGCGGGGCACCGCGTACGCCTGCGGCCGGAACGAGTGGCTGTACCTGGGCTACTACGAGAACGGCTGGACCAAGGGCAACTGACCGCACCACCCGACCGAGGAACGAACGAGAGGCACCGACCATGTGGAACCCCTTCAGGCGCAGCGACTCCTACAGCTACGCCAGCCGGAGCAAGGCCACCGCCCAGTGGAAGGCCGGCACCGCGGCCCGCTCCGCCGGCCACTGGAAGAACCTGAAGAAGAACGCGGACAAGGGCCAGGCCTGGTCAGACCGCCAGCGCTGATCCACCGGCCAGGGGCCGGAAGAAGCAAACCGGAAACGATCAGAGGGAGAAGAAGATGTCTGACGCGAACGCGCTCGACGCCGCCTCGCAGCAGGTCCGCCACGCCGAGCCGGTCAAGCAGCACACCACCGCCACGCCTCCGCCCCGGGTGGAGAACCCCCAGCCCGGCACGACCATCGACGAGTACGACCGCCAGCGCTGATCCCTGGCCCCAGAACCCCCGCCTGAATCAGGCGGGGGTTCCGTGTTGCGCGCCGAGCCGGTCTGTGGTTTAATTAAATCAGACGGAGAGAGCAGCGGACGAAGGAGCGGGACATGATCAAGGTCTACGAGCGCACCGAGAACGGCGTCACCACCCAGGTGAGTATCGAGACCGGGCGCGCCGAAGGTGACCACGCGATGATGGCCGGCAAGCGCGATGTCCGCTCGATGTCCTCCAGCTACGGGCACCACGTCATCGAGTACAAGGACGGACGGAAGGTCACCCTCAAAATGATCGAAGTTGAGGAGCCGGAGCCGGTTGAGACGGACAGCGAGGGACAGCGGATCGTCACAGTCAAGGGCAAGCGGTACATCGTAGGCACCCTTATCCCGGCCCGACCCAAGACCGAGGGCGTCCCCACCTGGATCCCCGAGGCGTACGCCAATTACTGGTCCGAGCGCAATGGCAAGATCTTCGGAGCCACACGGAACATGTGCGGAAGCCAGAAGCCGGGCACCGTAGGCCGCGCCATCTGGGACGCGGTGTACCGCTGACCCGCTCAGGGCCCCGGGGTTGCTGCCTCGGGGCCCTCTGTGGTTTAATTAATTCAGCAGGACAGCACCGGACAGACGACGGAGGACCCGATGAACGCCAGCAGCCGCACCGCCCGACAGATCATCCGGAACCGACGGATCGAGAACCGGGCTGTGAAAGCGGTACGGAACCGCGAACTCCAGCCGGCCCGCACTCACCTCCTGGCCACGGGGATCGACGCGGCCACCGCAAAGCGGTTCGCCGGAGCCTTCAGCAATCGGACCGTGCCCACCTGGACCGGCGGTAAGACGGTGATCAAGCTCAAGGGTCGCCGCACGAAGCTGGTCCCGGTCAAGCTGTACGACCTGCCCGCCTTCACCGCCCGGCTGTCCGTGTACCGCCCGCGTGACCTCACCGCTGCCGGGATCTTCGCCCGTGCGGCCCACCGCCTCGCTGCCTGATCGGAGAAAGAACCATGGCCACTAAGACGACACTGGAACTGGAACAGGGCGACCGAGTGTGGCCCCGGGGAACTGAAGAAGTCCGGATCTGCAAAGTGACCCGGACGCATCAGAACCGCAGTGACGGCCACAACTTCCGGGTAGCGGCTGTCGGTATCCGGACCAACGAAATCCACCACTGGACTTGCGGTGAACAGGCCAAGTGGTCCATGAGCGTCGTTCAAGACTCCTAACCTCGACCCCCGCCCCGGTCTCCGCAAGGGACCGGGGCGGTGCTTTAATCAAACTGACAACGGACGGAGGACGGACATGGTGTACGGACACTTCACCGAGCGCAGCGCGTACGCGGAACTGGTCTGCGAGGACGTGAGCGACGGGGGCCTGCTGGTCTTCGTCAGGCAGACCCGGGGCAGCGAGGACGGGGAGGCCCGGATCACCCTGTCCGCGAACCAGGTCTCGTCCCTGCGCACGTGGCTGGCCACGGACCGGGACGCGGACACCTGCGCCTGCCCCGAGCTGCACCCGGGTATGGAGCACGCCGCGTGGACCGATGAGCTGGCGCGCAGCGAGCCGGGGGACATCCCGCTGCACCTGGAAACCCAGGCTGAGCGGGAGACCCGGACCACGGCTCTGAGCTCTGACGATCTGACGCTCTACCTGGCCTGGCGTGACCGCATCCGCCACACCCACGGGTCGTGAGCACCGTGGTACGGCCACGCCCCCGTACGATGGTCTCGATCTCCCCCGGCCGCGCTCCGGTGCTGCCCCCGCGCCCGCACTGGCAGGATCTAGCCGCGTGCAGCGGGACGGATGATCCTGTGTTTTTCGACCCGGTCAACGAGCTGGCCCAGGCCGAGCTGGCTTCGCAGAGGTACTGCGACAGGTGCCCGGTTCGGGTCCAGTGCCTGGCCACGGCCCTGAGGACCAAGAGCCCCGGGGTGTGGGCGGGGACGACCCTGGTCCAGCGCACGGCGATGGCCAGAATCCGCACCCGGTCCAAGTGCCCGGTCTGCTCATGTAGCACACTCATTCGAATCGAGGACCACGACGCGTGTCTTGCCTGCGGACGGTCGTGGCGCACGGAACGCGGGCGTGAAGGACAACAGTCTGATGGTGATGACGACCGATGACCTGCGCGAGCACGCGGAGAACCTGGACCGCGCGCTGAACCGCAAGATCACCGATCTGTGGGAGTGCGACGACCCGGCCCGGCGCACGGCCCTGCTGAAGCAGACCAAAGCGATACGGGCCCGTATCGCTGAACTGAACGAACTGATCGAGACAGACTGATGGAGGAATCATGGAAGACGCACGCCAGCGGGTAATCGATCTGTCCGAGCTGAACCCGGGCCGGCCGAAGTACATGGAGTTCGTCCAGGCTCTGGACATGTACGGGCTTGAGCGGGAGACCGTGGCGAGGACGGATCTGCTGGTCCAAGCCCAGGCACTCCGCGCCACGATCGCCGAGTTGGAGGAGCGGTCCGAGCGACTGGGCAAGCTGGAAGCTGCCGGGGTGGACAACTGGGAAGGCTACGGCTCCGCTTTCCGGGACGACGAAGACTAGACCCCGATCACCGAAGGCGTACGGACTCCCCGCTGGAGTTCGTACGCCTTCTCCCATGCCTCCTGCCAACGCCAGGCGTGGTCTTCCAGCCGGTTCGCCGCGGCCACCGCACGGCCGGCCTGGGACAGTTCCTCCCGCAGCGCCGGGGACTCCCTCAGCCGCTTCAGCTCCCGGTACCAGGTGCGCGGACGGTCCGCCAGGACCCCCGCGCCGGCAGCATGCAGCCGGGCGTACTCCGGGCGGGGCGACGCCACCCACGGGACCCCCGCCGCGCACATCTCCAACGGCTTGAGCCGGGACTTGCTCCGGTTGAACCGGGTGTCCGCCAGGGGTGCGATGCCGATACCGATCCGGCCGACCGATTCCGGCCACTGTTCCAGCGGAATCCTCCCGCCCTCCGGCTCCTCCGTCAGACCGAAGGCGGTCGCGCATCCGGCCGGGTCCCCGCGTACCTCGAACCTGGTGCCCTCCGCCACCAGCCGGGAGACCGCCGCACCGACCGCTTCCGGGTCGTTGGGGTGGGAGTGCAGCGACGCCGGCCAGCCGATGATGTCGGAGTCCACATGGGGCACGTGGTCGTACGCGGAGGGCAGGTAGTTGTCCAGCACCACGCCCCGGCCGTGCGCCGCGTAGACGGGCAGCAGCGCCTTCGTGGACACCGTGACCAGGGTGGCCGCCCGGCAGGCCGCGTTCAGGTTGCGCCATGACGACATGGACACGGTCCCGCCCGGCAGCTTGCGCCCCTCGTTGCGGGGATGGAGCCCGTGCCACGCCGGGTTGTTCGGATGAACGGAGGTCAGGTCGTCGTCCACGTCCACGACCACCGCGGTGCCCTGCCGGCGCAGCACGCTCACCGCCTGCGCGAGCCGGCTGTTCGTGATCCGCTGGAACACCACCACGTCCGCTTCGGTGTCCACCTTGACGACCTCTTCGCCCCGCATGTGCAGCATGACGCGGCGGTCCGCCTGCTTCACCACGGTCACGTCGTGACCGGCCCGGCGCAGCGCCTCACCGGGCCCGGTCATGCGGAACAGCCCGCAGCCCCACGAATCCGTGGGGTACACCAGCACCTTCACGCGGGGTCCGTCGCCTTCCTCGCACGGGCCGGGCGCGGAGCGATCTGGGCCTCCAGTGCGGCCACCCGGGCAGTCAGCGCGTCCACCTTCGTGGCCAGGGCGTGCAGCTCGGTGTGCAGGCTGTCGGGACCGGCGTCCGCCTCGGTCAGTACGCGGTCCACTTCCTGGCGGACCAGGTGAATGATCCGGTCATCCATCGCCATCGTCGGTACTCCTCAGGCTGCGGTGGTGAAGGCGGACTGGACCTTCGCGCTGATCAGGGTCGGCTTGTAGAAGCCGAAATGCGCGGCCACACCGACGACGAACGAGACCGCGGTCAGGACCAGAGCGGTGCCGAAGTCGAACCCGTCCGGGGCCGTGGACCACTCGGTGACGAAGGACAGTACGGCGGACAGGAACAGGTGCAGGACCGCCTTCACCCCGGCCGGGATGCTGGCGGAGGTGACCAGGCCCACCAGGACCGGGAGCACGAAGGAAATGGCCAGGCCCAGCCAGTAGGCGGTGTCCAGGTTGACGTCCATGACGGTTCCTCTCAGGAAGCGAGTCTGGCAGCGAGCAGGTCCGCCACCTTGGTTGCGAGTGCGTCCAGATCCACGCCGCCGACTGCGAGAGCGTCCACGGACGCCTTCACCTCGGCAAGCGTCTTCTCGATGCTGCGGACCTTCACCGTGGTGGACTGCACATGTGTCCCGAAGGCCCAGTAGTGGTTGGGGGATGCGGGGTCGGGCGAGTACCCCGAGGCGTCCGGAGGGGCCACGAAGACCCCGTCCGTACTCGCGAGCTGCTTCACGTCCACTGCGCTGATCGTCATGTCGTCCTCCGTGCTCGGTCCGGCTGCCAGGTGCGCGGCCACCAGTGCCCGCATGCTCACCATAGTGAATCCGCGCGGGTCGATCTTCCGGGCGGTCCACTCCAGGTGGCCGATGACGGACTGCGCCCCCCAGCCATGGAACTCACAGACGGCCGCCTGCACCCGGACCATGGCTTCGAGCTGCACATCGGGCCATGGGTCCTTGCCGGTGCCCAGGTTCACGCACTCCCACCCGTAGAAGTGCGCGTTGCCGTCCACCGTGTCCGCGCCCGGCGCCGGGATCCTCAGTTCGTCCAGTACGGCGCTGTAGACGTTGAACGCGCCGGCTCCGGCATGGTTGGCCCGTCCGTTGCCGACCAGCGTCACCGTGCCGTCCTTGTGAACCACCCCGTGGCACAGCGGGCCGGGAAGGTCGGCCCGGCCCGCGTAGCACAGCTCCACGATCCCCGTGCCGTCACCAGACGCAGTGTGATGGATCATGGACCCGTTGACCGGGCCCCAGGCTCCGTGCCCGGCCCGGTTGTTGGTCCGCCATCCGGGATGCTCGGTGAAGCTCACGCCCCACCGCTTGAGCTGGGCGGTGAGCTGGTCCGCGGTCATCGGCTCTGTCGTCATCGGTTCCTCCTTCGTCTGTCCTGGTCAGGGTGCTACGCGGTACATGGTCAGCCGGGGACCCGCGAAGGTGGCGACGAAAGCCCCGGTGTTCTGGATCACGGTGGTGGTGATGATGTCCCCCGCGACCATGTTCGGGACCAGGGCACCGACCATCAGCCGGGGCCGGGACGGGGCATTACCCTCATGGACCACCCGGCCGAAGTCGGTGGTGTTGACGCGGATGAACGCTTCCAGCACCGAGGTCACGTCCGGGGCGCTGACCAGGAACTGGAGAAAGTACGTTCCCGGAACCCGGACAGTGATCCGGTTCCCCCCGGCGCCTATCGCTCCGGCCCCGTTGTTGTAGACCGTCCGGTTGTACCCCGCTGCGGTCTCCACTCCGGAGAAGAGCACCGCGAAGTCGTTCCCGTCGAACACTGACAGCGGGGGCGGTGTGACCAGGTTGACCAGAGCCTGGACGTCCGCGTCCACCGCGCGGGCCAGATCTTCCAGCCCTCCGGCGAAGTCGGCCGCGTCGGACGGGTCCGGGTAGGGGTAGCTGCGGTTGGCGGTTGTTCCCACGGGTCGCCCTCCCTCTCAGAGTGTGGACAGGCGGAACGCCTGCAACTGCTTGGTGACCGTGTTCAGCGCGACGCTGGACGTCTGGAGCGTCTGGAACGTCATGGTCTCCCCGGGTGTGTACACCGGAACGGCAACGGTCGTGCTGAGGGCGGCCCCGTCGGAGACTGTTCCGAGCTGGGTGTTACGCGCCACGATCCCCAGGGTGGAATGGGTAAACGTAACCCTGCGGACCCCTCCACCGGACGCGGTGGCCACATAGGTGCACCGCAGTGCCACCAGGTAGATCCCGGCGTGGGTGAAGACAAGCGTGCCGTTGGTTACCGAGTTGTCCCACATCGTGTCGTTGTCGAACGACTGCGACCCCGCCGGCCACGTCAGGTTCGTGTCCGTGTTGTTGGGGATCGACTGTGTCGTGGACGTGGCCGCACGCATGGCCGGCTTCGCCGCGCCGATCGCCCGCGCGTCGTACAGCGACTGCACGGCGGTGTCCGCGGTGTCCGCCAGATCCTGGATCGACTGGCTGATGTCGGCCGGGTCGGTAAACGTCTGATAAACGAGGCCCCATGTCACTGTGGGTGCAGTCATGCGGTCCGCCTCCCCACTACGAAATCCCATTGCATGCCGACCCCGGTCGCGAGCACCGAGCGCAGCCCGGCACGGGCGAACAGACTTGCTCCTGCCGGGACCACCGCGGTACCGGAGATCGACGTGTACGGGGCCGGCTGGGCCACGTCGTTGACGCTGGCCGCGGTCACGTCCGCGGTCGTGGTGGGCATCAGGTCGGTGGGGCCTGCGAAGCACAGCAGATGCAGTTCGATGTCCCCGGTCGAATCGTCCACCCCGCCGGCGAACGCGGACAGGGCGTACGTCTGGCCGGGCTCCACCGCCCACGGCTGGCTGTACATCACCGTGGTCCGCGCCCCGGTGTCCGGGTTGATCTGGAGCACGAAGTCCCCCGACGGGGCATCGGTGACCGACAGAACCTGGGTGGTCGCGGTGCCGGATTCGTCGTAAAGGAACCAGTCGGACGGTACTCCCGGCGTCTCCCCGTCCGCTTCGAATCCACCGTTCTCCACCAGGTTGGGCCCGACACCGGCTTGCTTGCCGAGCACGATCCAGCTCGCGTCCTGGTTCCCCACGACCACCAGGTCCCCTTCGGCTGCCGCGTAGGAGTGCAGGTACGCGGCCGTGATGGTCGTTCCCCCCACGACCACATCAAGTGTTGTGGAGGACACTGCGGACACGGTGCCCACCCGGTAGGTCCCCGGCCGGGGTGAGACCGACTGCACCGCTTTGGCCATGCTCGTGACTGCCATCACAGGGCCACCAATCGGGTCGCGGAGAACCAGCAGTTGTCGAAGTTGGACGGAGACGTTCCGGTGAAGAACACCCGCAGCCCCAACGCGGCTCCCGCCGTTCGGATCGTGACACCGCTGCCGGTCATCTGGCCCCGGTTCGACGCGGTCGGGGAGGTGCCCTGAAGGAAGAACCCGGAGCCGTCCCCGGTGAACTGCACCGCGAGTTGCTGGACGTTCTCTCCGGACGCGCAGGCCACGAAGCCTGTCACCAGCCACAGACCGTTCGGGGCCTGGACTGTGTCTCCGTTCGACCAGCCCTGGGGGTCGTACTCGACCACATCGAACGGCACGTCGTCGCCGCTGGCGATCGAGGTGCTGGAACTAATGCGCAGGATCGTGGTGGGGAGCTGGTAAGTGGCCTCGATCAGGGCGTCCACCGTGGTGAAGTCCGCGTCCATGGCCTCGGCGAGAGCGCGGGTCTGTACCGGGGCGTTCGCCTCGTCCTCGACAAGCGGAGGACTGCACTCCGGAAACGGATAGCTCCGATTCGGTGTCAGGTCCATAGCTCAGGTCCCTTCCCCGACGGTGACCGGCGGGGCGATCGCTGAGCGGGTGCTCAGGCTCATCGTGCCGTCCGTGGTCAGAGGGTACGTGATCGAATCAATCACCTGGTCCGCTGTCTGCCCCCGGTAGCTCAGCCGCACCGTGTCGCCTGGTTCCAGCGTGGAGTCCGGCACCATCTGCACCGACCATTGTTCGGACAAAGCCGACTGGGCAGCCAGTTGCTGGGTGGCCAGCGCCTGCGCGGCCGCGGACGACAACGGGGTCTGGATCGTGATGACCTGGGACACGCGGCCGTACAGATTCCCGAACATCGTCGGGGAGGATGCGTCCGTGTTCCGCGCCGTCACCCGGATGGGGGTGGTGCCGTCGATCCGCTCCGCCACCACGGTCACGGAGTTCACCACCCCGTCCCGGGTCAGCGTGCGATTGGCGGTGGACAGCAGCCCGTCCGGCCCGTCGCTGATGTCGGAGACCACGGATCCCAGCGCGTACGGGAACAGACGCACCACGAAGTCCCCGTTGCCTAGGGAATACCAGCGGCCCTGAAGCACTTCAGCCAGATCGTCCAGTGCCTGTCCCCGGTCCTGGTCCCAGGTCAGTGCCGGGGAATTCTGGTCGGTCACGTCGTTCGTGCCGTACACGGCCTCGGGCACGGCCTGGGTGATGAGCTTGCGGATCTCGGTGAGCACCGTGGTGGACGTGCCCACGTTCTGCGGTGCCTCGAACCGGTACGCCACCACATCGGCCGCACGGTCGTCCGCCCGGACCGTCACCGTGCCGTCCGCCTGGCGCTGCGGGGTATACACCCGGCCGGTGAAGACCGGGAAGACCTCCCACAGACCGTTCGGGTACTGGATCCCGGTACTGATCCGGATGACGCTCTGATACGGGGACAGGATCGAGTTCACGTCCCCGGGGAAGTCCGCATCACTGAACGTCAGCGATGCGGAGCGGGTGACCCGGGAGGTGAGGTTCGCGGTCACCGACCCGGCGCTGAACGTCAGATCACTGATGCTGGCCACCTGGACCCCGCCCTGGAACACGTCCAGCAGGGTGTACCGCTTGTGCGGACCCTTCAGTACGGCCGGATAGGTGGCTGATGAGGTCAACATCAGGAAGCCGTCATCACAACGACGATGCCGTTGGCTCCTGCTCCACCGGCCCCGGAGTTGCTGCCGTCCAGGCTCGCGCCACCGCCACCGCCACCGGCTCCGTAGGTTCCGCCTGCACCACCGGTTCCGCCGACCGCGGCCGTGGCAGAGCCACCGCCACCGCCAGCCGTACCGGTCAGCGGAGCCCCCGCGGTCACCGAGACACCCGCCCCGCCCGGGTTGCCTGCTGTACCCGCCGTGCCACCCGCGTTGCCCCCGGAGGACGAGACGTTTCCGCCTGCCCCGCCGGCCGATGCAGCGGCCACGGTGGTCACCCCGCCTCCGCTGCCACCGCCCGGGGCTGCCAGTCCCACCGAGGTGCCCGCGCTGCCGGCCCCGCCCGTGGCGGACGACGAAGCCCCTGCCCCGCCGTTGGCCCCGCCCCCGCCCCCGGCTCCTCCGGACGCTGCGCCCGCAGCCGTACCGCCCCCGCCGAGCACGCCCGCGTTGGCGACCAGGAAGGTGGACGACTTGAAGACGGAGTTGGTGCCGGTGGACCCGGGATTGCCTACGGTGCCGTTCGTGGTGATCGCGGTTCCCCCGGCTCCGCCCGCCCCCACGGTCACGGTCTCCGTGGCGCTCAGCAGGGAAGCCGGCACGGTGCGGATGGTGTACGCGGACCCGCCTCCGCCGGCACCTCCGGTGGACAGGGTGAGGCTGGGTTCGCGTGCTCCGGATCCGCCTCCGCCTCCGCCTCCGATGGCAACGATGGTGACCGTCTTCGCTCCGGCCGGTTTGGTCCAAGTACCCGACCCTGTGAAGGTCTGCACGTCTCCGTTGTTCCCGGTAGCGGTCCACACACCCGCAATGCGTATGTACAGCTCTCCTGCGGATGTGTCGATGGCGAAGGTGCCGTTCAGCGGGGTGTGGGTGAAGTCCCCGTCCACCGGTACGCCCGCGATCTGCTTGACCGGGTGCTGGCCGGACCAGCGGATCGGCACCGTGCCACCGGACTGACCGCCGGTGCTGCCGTAGCAGTTCGTCACATGGAAATCGGCGGTGGACGACGCGTCGTAGAAAATGTGGCTGCCGACCGGGGCCGTGGTGTACGCACCGATCACCGTGTCCAGCCGGGCGGTACTAGCTGCTCCGGAGAACAGCAGTACGCCGCTGTTGACTGTGGCCACCGCCCCGTTGGCGATGAGCACGTTGGCCAGCTCGGAGGCCTGCGGAGCCCAGTTGACGATGTTCTGTTCGGTGGAGTACCCGGAGAAGAACGCCCCTGCGAAGCAGTACAGGCCGTTGACGTACACGCCCTTGCACTCCGCGTTCACCCGCAGGTGACTGCCACCGCGCAGGTTGCTGGACTCCATCTTGCAGTCCGTGATGAAGATCGCGTTCGGGTTGTTCGTGTTGCTGGTGCCCTGCTCGATACGGATCGCGCCGTTGTAGAAGTCCTCGAACCGGCAGGCCACGAAGGCGATGTTGTTCGTGTTGTCCGCGGAGAACCCGAAGCCGGACGCGGCCACGGAGTTGCGGAGCCGGACCATGGGCATGACCGCGTCCGCAGCCCCGCCGGAACTCTCGAACGTGCAGGAGATGAAGCGGGAGTCCCAGAACTCCGCCGTCTGGACGATCGTGTCCGCGTTGGAGGTGAAGTGGACCTCGCGGAAGTACAGGTTGTCCGCGTAGTACAGCTGGAGCAGGGCTCCGCTGGTGGAGTTGCCGTTCAGGCCGATGTTCTCCACCGAGCTGTACCGGGCGTGCGTGGCCCCGGTCGCGTCGGTGGACGGGCCCGAGATGGACAGCAGCACACCCGCCGAACTCTTCTTCAGGAACGTGGACTTGCGGCCCGACCCGACAATGCGCACGTTGCTGGGCACCGCGAGAACGTTCGGGCTGCACAGGTACGTGCCGGCGGGGAAGTAAACGACACCTCCCCCGGCCCCGGACACGGCCGTGATGGCTGCCTGGACCGCCGTGGTGTCGTTGGTGACCCCGTCGCCCATTGCTCCGTAGGCCGCGTCGGTGACGTTGGTCGCCAGGTCACCTATCTGGTCCAGGGCCGCGTTGAGGTCCGCGCCCCAGGGGTCTTGGCCGATGGTGGGTTTGCTGATCGGCATCGTCTAGCCTCCATCGCCGTAAGGACCTGAGCCGTACGGGCCGAAACCGTACCCGTCCGGAATCGGAACGGGTGTCGCTGTGCAGTCAGCCATCTGAAGCCACGTGAGCCCGGTGTTGACCAGATCCTGGATGGTCCCGTACCGCTCCGCCACCAGGCACCAGTTGGAGCACACGGTGCCCTGCCCGGCTGCGGCCGGGGAGGGCTGGTCCACCTGCACCAGCGGGACCGACCACAGCCGGAACGGCACCCGCTGGTCGTTGGACCCGGTGTAGTTCTCCGCCAGGTCCCCCGGCTGCCAGTACGCGTCGGGCCAGCCGAACAGCGGGTCGAACTGGAGCAGCAGCGGACCTCCGGCCGTGAACAGGTCATAGACCGCGTCCACGGCCGTCAGGCTGCGGGTGAGGAAGACGACGGAGGAGACGATGCCCTTGCGGCGCGCCCAGATGTCCGCCGGCTTTTCCCGGTCCAGGACACCGATCAGGTTCGCGTCCGAGGCCCGGGTCTTGTTGCCGAGCTGGATCAGGGACACGCCGGTTTCGTCGGTGCAGGGCGCCCCCTGGGGGCACAGGTCCACCCGGACGTTGGCCCACGGCCGCGCGGGGTCCTTGAACCAGCTGTACGTGGTCACGATCGTCACCGTGCCGGAGACCGCCTGGTTGGCGGTGGGCCCCAGCCCGTCCACATCCTCGTACGCCCGGTAGTGGACGGGCGTGTTCAGCGGGGCCTCGGTGTCGATGAGGAAGTAGTCCAGCGTGACCGGGAACAGAACCACCCGGTACCCGCCCCGGACGATGGTCTCCGTGCCGTCAGCGGCCACCCGGACAATGGTGAAGGAGTTGTCGATCAGCGTCGTATCGAAGTCGATGACCAGCTCGACTTCAGCGTTGTCGTTGTCGGCGGTCGCCACCAGGGTGTTCATCAGATCCTCACCCCCTGCGCGAGCTGGCGCGCCACGGCTACGTTGTTGTCGTCGATCAGGACTTGCACATGATCATTGATCACCTTGTTCCCGATCATCACGGTGACCCGCGGAGCGGCCGTGTTCACGCTCACGTTCGGAGCGGCCGCCTGCGCGGTGACCGTTCCGGCGGTGTGGGTGGAGGACAGCAGGGATGCGACACCCTGTCCGGCGGAGACGGGCGCGGCCGCTCCGGAGACCAGCCGGCTGGTAGCACGGGTCACCAACGACTGGTTGGCCCGGATGCCCGCGGCGAAGTCGGAGGCCAGCGCCTCCCCGGAGTACAGCGTCCAGCCCTTGCCGCTCAGCGGGCCCTCCTTGGCCGGGGACGACCCGAAGAACCCCCGGACCTTGCCCACGACTGCGGACGCGGCATCCTTGGCCGCGGACAGCATCGACTTGATGCCGTTGATGAATCCGGAAATCAGGGAACGCCCTGAGTTGTACAGCAGCGACCCCACCCCGCTGAACGCCCCGGTGATCCTGTCCTTCAGGCTGCTGGCCGTACGTACCGCGGCGCCGATCGCGTCGGAGACGGCGGTACGCACCCGGTTGAAGGCCGAGGACGTGGCACCGGCGACCGCGTTCCACGCGGAGGAGAACAGAACCCGGATCGTGCCCGTGGCAAAGGAGACCGCCCCGACAATCGCCGTCATGGCGGACCGGACCACTCCCATCACGCCGTTGAAGGTGGTCGATATCTGACGTCCGACCCCGGCCACCAGGGAGCCCAGCGCGCGAAACGCCCCGGACAGGTCGCCCCGGAACAGTGCGACCAGGGTATTGATCACCGGGACGACTATGTTCGTGATGACCCCTGCCAGGTTGGTCACCAGCACTGCAACAATCCGGGCGGTCAGGCTGATCCACTGGGCGAACAGAGGTATCACGAACGCGATCGCCTGGGCCACCAGACCGATGACCGGCAACAGGGCGGTCTGGAGCTGGAGCACCGCCGTGGCAACCTGAACGATCGTCGGAGCCAGCTGCACAAGAAGATTCGCCAGGATCGGCAGCACCTGGACCGCCAGCGCCACCAGCTGGGTCTGGACCCCCGCGAAAGCGGACACGAACGCGGTGACGACCGGGGCCAGTTGCACGAACAGACCGGACAGGACCGGCAGCAGGGTGGCGGTGAGCTGGGTAAACACGTCCAGCAGCGGGGAAATGTTCGTGGACAGACCTGCGATGGCCGGAGCCAGAGCAGACACGAAGGTGTCCGCCACCTGGACGATCAGCGGGGCCGCGTCGGTGAACAGCTGAGTGATCGTGTCCAGGACCGGGACCAGCGCGGGCAGCAGGGACGCGATCAGGTCCCCGATGATCGGCAGCAGCGGGGAGAACGCGATGACGATCGAGCCGACTGCCTGTGCAGTTCCCTCAAGGACCGGGCCGAGAGCCGCGATGATCGGGGACAGACCGGCACCGAGCGCCTGCACCAGGGTCTGCACGGGGCCGGCCAGGGCCACGAACACCGGGCCCAGCACCGCGATCGCCTGCCCGAGCAGCGGCCCCACGGTGTCCGCCACCACGCCCATGGTCTGAACCAGGGCGCCGATCGCATCCTGGAATCCCTTGGTGGCTGTCGCGTCCTGCAAGGTCTGGGTAATAGACGTGAGCACCTGGAACAGACCGGCCCCGCCCGTGGACGCGGCCCCCAGGACGTTCTTCAGGGTGCCGAAGACGTTCCCCGCGATGTCCCCCAGCCCGGACAGTACGTCGATCGCGGTGTTGATCGCGTCTTCCAGGCCTCCGGACGCGAATGCCTTGCTCAGCTTGTCCGAGATCGAACCGGCCGCGCCGGCAGCGGCCTGGGTGATCCGGTCGAACGCCGGGGCCGCTGCGGTCGCGAGCTGGCCCAGTCCGGTGACGACCAGGGCCGGGATCCCGGCCAGGTTCGTCAGACCCTGATTGGCGCCCGCCATGGCCTTGCCCAGGGTTCCGTTCGTGGCGAGCTGACCGGCCGCGGCAGCGGTGCTCAGTGCCACCTGGTTCAGCGTGGTAGCCGTGGCCGTGAGGTTGGTCTTCAGGACCGGCAGGACGGAGCCCGCCAGGCTCTTCAGTTCCTTGGAGAACCCGGTGAAGACCGTGTCCTGGATGCTCTGCTGGAACTTCGTGAACTCCGGGACCATGGACTTGATGGTGAGAACGAAGTCCTTCGCGTTCGGTCCAAGAGTCTTCAGTGCCTTGTCGAACTTCTTCGTCCCTAGGGCCGAGGTGTCGAACGCGGCCTTCGCCGCGTCCCCGACCCCGGCCATGCTGAGCTTCACCACGGCGTTCGCCTGGGCGATGGCCAGGGCGCCCGTGGTGGCCACCGCAGCGGCCGGGGCTATCTGCTCCAGAGCGGTGACCACGGAGGCGATCAGGGGCAGCGCTGTGCCCGCCGCGGCCCCGATACCGCCAACCCCCAGCGCTGTCTTCCCCAGGATCCCGGCCAGCGGGCCCAGGGACACGCTCAGTCCCCGCAGGGACAGCCCGAAGCGTTCGGTGTCGCGGGTGGTGCTCTCCAGCGACCGGGAGATCTGCGCGCCCTCAGCGGCGAAACGGCCCCGGATGTCGTGCAGGCGCCCGTTCGCGTCCCGGCTGAACTCCCGCAGCGCGAGCTGCGCCGGAAGCGTGTTCATATCCACTTGGATATGGGCTTCGCCGATCTGCTCGCTCACAGGCTCACCCCCATCGCCTTGAGGAAGGAGTCCGACGCGTCTTCCTCATCGGTCCACCACCACGGTGCCTTCGGGTCACGCTGCTTCACGCGCTTCGGGCCGGAGCCGGGCACGGCCCAGCCGGCCACGGACAGCATGCTGTCCAGGACCTTACGCGCGTCCTCCGCGCTCTGGCCTTCGTGTACCCGCACCCGCTGGAGCATCTCGGCGTAGACCAGGTTCAGGAACCGGTCGGCAGGAAGGTAGGCGAAATCGGTACCGGCTGCTGCGGAGCGTCCGTCGAGTTCGTGCCAGATGCCGGGTTGCCGGACCCACCCGCAGAGTTCGAGGACGGCTGTGTAGGGCGCAGCCCGTACTTCTCCAGCAGCCAGATCATGACCTCGCTGGCCTGCTCCAGCTCGATCGGGTTCTCCAGGTCCCCCAGCCGCTTGGACACCGCCGCGGCGGAGTCGGGGAGCAGCACCAGCCCGAGCGCGTCCAGGATCGCGTCCACCTGGGCGTTGACCGGCATGGCGCCGATCTTCTCGAAGCGGGTGGCGAACTCCGTCAGCGTTTTGCCGGGCAGTGCCCGCGCCGCTTCGAACAGGTCCCCGTCGATGCGGAACCTGATCCGTTCGTGCGCTCGGGTGAAGTCCTTCACCCCGTCGTCTGTGGACCCGGTCAGCGGGCCCGTGCTCTCGCTCATGGAGCCACCGTAGGGGACTGCGGGAGAGATCTTGACCGGGCCGGATTCCGTCACGGTCGGTGAGAGTGTGGGGCCCGAGTCCGGCGGTGTGGGGTGTGGATTCCGTTGCCCACACTCCGGCATTTAGGGACACACCGGGTTACACCCGCACGTATGGACGGACAAACGGGGCGGAATCGTTTCCTCCGGTGTGAGGTTGGGTGTGGAGTGTGGGGTACCACCCCTCGTCCTATGCGTTTGGGAGTGAAGGGAAGTTGATCATGGAAATAGCTCTGTTGAGTGCCAAAGGCATGGCGGCGAAAGGGCGATCCCCACACTCCTCACTCCGAAAACACTCCCGCAGGTCAGCCCGGTCTGATTCCCCGCTACGCTCCGTTACTGGTTTCCGGGCTTGATCCGTGGTTTACTTAAATGAACCCGACCCGACGGAGGAACGATGAACGAACCAGGACTCAGCGACACCGCTGCATTGGACGGAGCCCGCGGGTACGGCTGGTCCGTATCCCAGTTCCCGGGTGGATTCACGGCCCAGTCAGGGGCCCGCATCGTGACCGCCACGTTCACGGCCGGCGGTGGCCTCATTCACGCGTCCGTCCGCAGGGGTTTCCTGGGCCCGGGACAGAGCCTGCGCGCGAGTGAAGTGATTGGAACCCTGGCTCAGTACGGACAGCACGGTTTGATCCCCGCGGACCCGACGGAGGAGCGATGACGAAACCCACGGCCCTCACAGCGGCCGAACTCACCGACCGGATCGCTGAGCAGGTGGTCTGGGCCATGCACGCCCGGGACCGCATCCTGGGGGACCTGTCCGACGCCGGCTACGTGGTCCGGGACAATCTCACCGGCCAGATCAGCGGCCTGCGCTGGACCCTGTGCCTGCTCCAGGGCTGGAACCCGGCGCGCGAGTGCGAGCACGAAGGCCGGGCGGACCGCTTCGTACGCGTCTGGCACAACCTCCCCGGCCACTGCACCGAACCGGGGTGCGGACCGTGGTAGGGATCCTGCTGGGCATCTGGCCGGGGATCGGCTTCGGTATCGGCATCGTGTGGTTCGGGACGTGCTGGGTCGCGCACCGGATCAGAGTGCGGCGCGCAGCGCCTCGATGAGGAACCCGTTCGGACGCGTGCCCGGATGCGAGACGTACCGCGCGTACACGACCCGGCCCCCGATCTCGAATCGCAGGACGCCCCCGGCGCGCTTCGGTCGGATGATGTGGGGCCGGGTCCCGTTCACCACGTAGATGGTCGCGGGGTGCGTGGACGTGATCGTTCCCACCGGCCCGTCATGGGTGTAGCGCAGGGACGTACGGATGCCGTTGCCCATGGACCCCGGTGCAAGCCTCTGTGCGGCTGCCTGCACGCGTTCCACGCGCCGCCTGAGGCTCCGGTCCACCGCACCTCCGGGAAGCCGTAGGAGACGCGCTACGCGGCTCTGGTCGAGCCGGAACGAGGTGGACACGTTGAAGGACATGTCAGTTCCTCGGCAGCGCGGCCAGGAAGCGCAGCTCACTGCCCACGCACCCTCCGGACGGACCCTGTGCGGTGAGCGGGTTGAGAAAGAAGTCGATGATCTCCCGGTCCGCCTTCATCTCGCACAGCTTGACCGAGACCGCCTTCAGCAGGCCGTAGGCGTCGGTCAGGATCTCCTGGGCCGATGCAGTCAGGTCAGCGATCGTCGGGACAAGGGTCTGGTCGTCCGGGTTAGGGGCACAGCGGATGAGCTGCACCACGATCTCCGCCACGTCCCACGCGGCCCGGCACGCGGTCGCGGTGGTGAGCGGCAGCGGGAAGTTGTCGGAAAGGTAGATCCGGGCCACGGACACCGCCAACAGCCCGCAGTCGCACGCGTCCCAGGCGATGGCCCCGGGTACGACGCTGGACCGGTCCGGAGGGTTCGCCGCGATCTCGGCATCGATCGCCAGGCGCACGGTCTCCGCGACGGTGTACCACTTCAGGGGTCCGGTGATGAGCGGCATCAGGTGGGCCTCCGGACCGGTGGCCGGTCGGGGCTGACGATCCGGGCCTTCTGGCGTAGGCCGTACGGGTTCCAGGTGGCCAGGAACATATCCACCAGGTACAGCCCCGTCCGCCCCTGCCGGAACAGCTCCCCCACGTCCGGGTACTGGATCGTCACGCCCTGGCGGACCAGTTGCTGGAGCCCGGCCGGCAGCTTGCAGTCACCACCCGTTGCGGCCCTCAGGATCTCGCAGACCAGCGCCCCCATGGCGAACGCCGCGCCCTCGGGGACCGCCTCCCCGTACGTGGCGGTGACGGACCAGGTGTCCTGCTCCGTGTCGTCCCTAGACAGGTCGTTGCAGCGGGGCCAGACTCCCCCGTCCGTGCGGACCACGATCCGGTTGTTGTCCAGGCGGTACCCGCCCGTCACCATGGGTTCGCCGTCGATCCTGATCTCGATGATCTCGTTCACCGGGGCAGGGAGGACGAACTCACTGACCCGCGAGCACGAACAGGATCCGGCGCATCCCCCGCACACCAGGTTGAACCACAGTCCGCCGATCAGCGCCGGAGTGGGCCAGGAGTTGGCGAACCACGATGGCCCGAAATCGTCGTACATACGTCCGCTGTAGCAGTCCTGACGGCACGGGCGCAGCGTCACGGTGCACAGCCCGAACCGCATGCCGGTCAGCGCCCACAGCACCTCGGTCGCGGTTGCCACGGCAGCCCCGGTCAGCGGAGCCGTCTCCGCCGTGACCTCACACAGCCACTGAACCGGCCATGTGGCGCAAGGACCGAAATCCGCTCCGCTGTTGCTGCCGGTGGCGGTCACCGGGTTGATGACGGGCATCGTGCACCTTCCCGGTCAGGCGTCGGAGGGGTTGTCGTTGGGCCAGGTGTGGTCGTCCACCAGCGCCTGGGTGTGGACCAGGTGGTCTCCGACGTGGGCCCCCTCTTCGCCCCAGTGGACGCACCGCAGTTCCAGGGGCTCCCCGTTCACGATCAGCGTGTCGGTCGCGGGGCAGCGGGCACGGGCCACGTGGTCACCTCCGGGGTCATACGGCGAACCAGCCCCAGGCGGATCCGTCGAACAGGGCCGACAGCCGCAGTATCGCACCCGAGGCGACCACCACGCTGGTGGCGCCGGGCATCGCCAGGGCCGTGATGGTCTGCGCGGATCCGGTCGCCACGGTCAGCACGTCGGACCCCGTGTTGTGGAAGGTGTACGTCACCGGGTTGAAGTCGGCCCCAGCTGCGGGCAGCGTGGCGGTGAAGGCGCCCACGGCGTCCGTGTCGCAGATCAGGGCGCGGTCGATGGGGCGCGCGGTGAAGTTGGCGGTCAGACGCCGGATGGCCTTGGGTACCGCCCCGTTGACCAGCTCGACCCCGCACGGACCGGACGTGCTCACCCCCGACTCGGTGAACAGCCCGGTCAGCCGGACCCGGCCTAGGGCGAACTTCACCGCGTTGGCGGAGTTGCCGTCGATGTTCGGGGTGCTGGATTCGGTGGAGATGTTGGCGTAGATCGTCGGGCCGACACCGGAGGACCCCGGGCCGATGATGTACAGCTCGTGGACGCACGCTTCGATGGACGCGGAGATCACGTCCATGGCGTGAACGGACCCAACGGACCCGAAGTACGTGCCGACCGGGCACAGTGCGGCCCAGCAGTACAGGATCATCAGCCGGAGCATGACCCCGTGCTCGGTGAAGGCGAGCGCGTACGTGTACCCGCCTCCGCAGCTCACGTTCTCCGCGATGCAGTGGTCATTGTTTCCCGGCGCCGGCATCAGGGCTCCGAAGCTGAGCCCGGTACCGAACACGCCCGGGGAGCTGTAGTCGGTGCTCGGGCTGGCGACCGTGCCCGCCGTGCCGTACCCCACGTTCGCCACGTGCGCGTTGGCGCAGCCGTAGAAGTTGAAGGCGCCGTAGGTGAGCCCGAAGGAGCTGTGAGCCGTGAGGATCGCCAGGTTCTTCAGCACGGCCTGGGTGTTGCTGTACACCGCCCCGACGCCGTACCCGCTGCCTTCGTTCGGTCCACAGATCACGCCCGGGTTCCCGGCCGCGTTGATGCTGGTTATCTGGGCCGCGGTGGACGCGTACACCCCGAAGCTGATCAAGCAGGACCCGGCGAACTGCGGAACGGTCTGCTGCCAGTGCCGCACCGCTGCGGCCCCGTCGCTCTCGCCCCGGAACTCAAAGATCTTCTTCACGCCGGTCGTGGGCTGCGGGCCGAAGACGACCTGACCGTTCCCGCTCTTGGACGTGTTCAGGGCCCCGGCCACGATGAAGGGCTGCGGAGGCACGTACACCTGCGCGTACGTGTGCGTGGCCAGGTACGTCTCCGCCGCGTCGGTCGCGGCCTGGATCGCGGTCTGGTTGTCCGTGCCCCAGATCACCACGGCGTTGGCCAGCGCCCCGCCGGACGCGTTGCTGAACGACAGCGTGAGCTGGTTGGCGCTGGTGCGGACCAGCACGGTGCCGGACGCGGTCGTGACCCCGTTGACCCCGGCGCCTTTCACCGAGATGGCCTTGCCCACGATGCCGACCGCGAATGCCCCGGTCGCGCTGGTGAGGACTGCGGACCCGGACGACATGACCCCGTCCCCGACGACCTTCGCGTCCCCCACGGCGCCGTACGCGGGGTCGGCGATGTCGAACACCCACTCCGGCGTGACGGACTCCGGGGCGGTCCACGCCGCTGCAGCGGCCCCGGTCGCGGTGAGCACGTCGCCGACGGCCGGAGTACCGGACAGGACCACTCCGTCGATCGCGGCCACGGTCGGGTCCGGGTACGTGCTGCCTGCCAGGTCTCCGCCGGCCGCACCGGTAGGTGGCCTGGAGTCGCTCAGCCGGGGGTCCGTGGTGACGACCAGGTCGGCCGTGTCCACGATGCCGTGGACCGCCGTGGTGTCCGCTTCATGGGCAGCCAGTTGGGCCACCGTGGCGAACGGTCCTCCGCTCCCGGCAGGAACGGTGATCTCGAACGATTCCGTGTCCAGGTGCAGCCAGTACGTGCCTTCCTCGATCCAGAAGGTGAGGAAGGCGTTCGCGTCGGTGACCGTGGGGTTGGCCACCGGTATGGTGCCGCCCGCGTCGGCCCACAGCGGGGCGAAGGTGTTCGTGTCGTGCAGGAAGACCCTGGACACCACCCCCGGCGCCAGCGCGCCGGAGGGGAACCAGAACTTCTGGGAGTACAGGGCCAGTGCCATGCCGCGCCCTTCGGATCAGGTCACAGCGTGAGCGTGGTGGAGTCGCAGGCCGCGTCCGGGGGCGGAGTCGTGGTGACGTTCCAGATCCAGTGCCTTCCGGTCTCCAGCACGGTGCCCGCCGGAAGCCAGTCCGCCCCGACCTCTTCCAGCCAGTTGACGCCTACGGCCTGTGTCTCGGACACGCTCTGGAAGGTGGACTTGTCGTTCTCCACCGTGTAGTCACCGTGCTGGGTGTTGCCCACGTTGGGCCAGGCGTTGTAGATGAACCGCTGGTTGCCCGAGCTGTCGCAGGCACCTGATCCGGCCACTTCCTGCCAGATCTCCAGCGAGAACCGGTTGTCGTCCCCGCCCTCACCGAAGGCGAAGCCGGTACCGGTGACGGGGGTTCCGGTCCCCAGGAGCTGGGCGTCGATCACGTACGCGGCGAGAAGTACGTTCACCTCACACCAATCGACCGTGATCTCCTCCCGCTTGAAGATCGGCTTGTCCTTCTGGTTGATGCACGCGTCGCCCGCGGCGTTGCGCTGGAAGAACTCCGTACCGTCCTCGTACTGCGGGCTCGTCACGGCTTGAATGAAGCCGTCGCTGGTGATGACCAGCCCGGAGTCCCCGGTGATCGGGACACCGCACACGTCCACGGCCACGATGCGCAGGTGCGTCCCCTTGATGGGAGCTGCACAGGTGGATGCTGCCATGGTCAACTCCTTATACGGTGGGGACGCCCAGGTCCGTCAGCGCTGCCAGCAGGCAGCAGGTGAAACCGAGCACGTACGTGCGCTCAGCGATCATCTTGACTGTGTTCTCGGCCCGGTCGAAACTCTCGTCGCGCCGGGTGGCCCGTACCTCGCTCCGGTATCCGAACAGCGGCCCGGTCGCGTAGATCCAGGACGTAGCCGTAGCCGGAGGAGCCCCTGCCGGGGATGTCCCGGGGAACAGTCCGCTCACCACGACCTTGTTACCGGAGGAACTGATCAGGGTTCCATTGACATCCTTGACCAGCCGGAGCGATTCCAGTGTGGGGAGCGCGAGCCGGGGGACGTAGATGATCCCGATACCCCCGTAGCACTGATCCAGTTGCTGGGTCAGCTCACCGAACGCCACGGCCGGATCCAGGGTGACCGCGTCCGTGCCCATGGCTGCGATCGTGGCCACCGGCTGGAGCACGATGCCGTGTTCGTCCACGACTTCGGTATCGGCCGCCAGGTGCGGGAAGACGACTGTCTGACCGCCGGCGACGCCGGTCCAGAACGCAGCTTCCACCTGGGACGATTCGGTCCGGTCCAGGGCCTCGGTCGCCAGAGCGTTGATCGCCGCTTCGTCACCCAGACCGACCGGGGAGCAGTCGAACTCGGCGAACACCGTGAACGGCGTGGCGCCCCGGAACTCCTGCAGCACGTTGTCGGTCTTGGCAGGCGGGGCCGGGGGCGACCCCCCGTCGGAGCCGGTGACGATGACACATTCGTCGTAGGTGCTGTCCCCGGCCGGGCACATGTCGATCCAGGTAATTCCCGCCTGCCAGTGGGCCGGGGCGGTCGGGTGCTCCGCCGTGTCCCACAGACCGTACGGCAGCGGGGTGAACGCGGGCGGGTTGACGATGGGTCGCGCGCTAGCCACCTGCGCTCACCTCCCTTCTGTTGCTCGCTGCGGGAAGGGGATCAGACGCGGACGGTGCCGGAGAGCAGGGCGGAGGTGGAGCCGTTGACGTTGAATCCGACGGAGTACTGCCGGGAGGCGTGACCCACCATGGCGATCAGGTGGCACTCCTCGCTCCACGCGGCGGTGTAGTCGTTCTCGGCGTTCAGCACGCTGTCCCGGATCACGCCCAGGTCCAGGGTCATGCCCTGGCCGTGGAGGAAGGTACCGGCCGCGAAGATCATGAAGTTGACCGTCGTAGGCCAGGCCACCAGCCCGGTGGCGTTGCCGAACTGACCGGAACCGCGCACCTGCCAGTCCGAGACCCACTGCACGCGGACGTTGCGGGCGGTGAAGAACGAGGTGATCTCCGCGTCCGCGACCGCCTGCCAGGCGTCCACCCCCGCCTTCCAGGCCAGGTCCGCGCGGAGCACGTCCCTCACCCAGTACGGGAGAACGACCTCGAGCACGTCATCGGTGCACATGCCGTAGCGGGCGCGGTAGTCGGTCGCGGCCAGGCTCACCGCGTCGTAGATGCGGGGCGCGGCCGCGTCGGTCGCGGCGCCGCCCGTGATGGCGGTGGCAGCGCCGGAGGCCGCGACCATGAGCGCGATGAGCCGGGCGTTGATGGCCCGCTCGTGCGCGGCCATGAGCAGCTGAAGGGTGTTCTGGGTGGCCTCGGGGTACGCGTCGTTCGTGAGGTTGCCGGCGGTCAGGCAGATGCCGTAGCAGTCCAGCCGCTCCTCGTCGAAGGTCGGGCAGGGCACCCGCATGCACGGCTTGTTCGGGGAGCCGGTGACCGTGGCTTCGTCGTCCGCCTCGGTCCACAGCCACGGCACGGAGGCGTTGGAGAACGCGACCGCGAATCCGCCGAAGGCATTGGTCCCGACCGCGTCCGCGAGCGAGGGGGAGACCGGGAACTGGATCCCGCCGCGGGTGATGCCCACGGTCGGCAGGTCGATCAGGCCGTCCGAGCACGCGATGTTGAAGAAGTCGTAGCGGATCTCGGACGGGGCGCACCAGCCACCGCCGGCCACCAGGGCTTCGGCCATCTCGGGCCGGGTCAGGTGCTTGATGAGCTGCCCGACCTTGGAGAACGAGGTGTTGTTGTCGACCGTGTGCTCGAACTGGTTCTTGATCGTGGCCACGATGTGGCCCTGCTCGGTGGAACCGGTGCGGCTGATCGGGATGGCGCGGGACTTCTTGGAGAACGCGTCGCCCAGGTCGTCCATGCTGACGATGTCGGCGCCGGCAGCCTTGCCGGGGATGTCGATCGACGCGGTTACCGCGAGCCGAGGGGTGACCTCACCCTGGGTCTGCGGGGCGACCGCGGCCGTGGCGGACAGCGACGCGGTGGCCCGGGTGACCTGGCCCTGGAACCTGCTGCCCATCATGTCCGCAAGCGCGGCGGTGACGCCCTGCGCGGTGGCACGGGCGATCGCGTCGGTGTCCACGGCAGCGGCGACCGGGGCCGCGGGCTCGGTCGGTGCGGCGGGGCCGTTGACGCGGGCCGCGATGGCCGCCATCTGGTCTGCGTTGCGGATCCGGGCCTGGTCCGCGAGCCGTGCGGCCGTGGCCTGCTTGCCTTCCAGCTCGGCCGCGATGCGGTCCAGGTCGTCCGCGACGCGCCCGGCGTAGGCGATGCGCTGCTGCGCGGACTCTGCGGTGATCTCGCCCGGGTCCTCGGAGTTGAGCCGGTTGACCTCCGCCATGCCCTGCTCTTGCAGGGCAGTCAGGTCAGCGACGCTCATGAGCGTCAGATCCGACGGGGCGGAGAACAGTTCGTCACGGGCCATGTTCGGTCCCCTCGTGGCCGGATCGTCAGCGCTCAGGCGCTACTCAGGGTCAAGTTAGCACCCGCCACAGGGGACAGCAAAGATCAATATATTTCGTCGAATCGGTTAAATCAATGGTCAGCGACGTGGAACAGCCCCCGTGGACCCAGTTCCCGGGGGCTGTCGCTGTGACGGTACGTGGTCAGGTGGTCGGAGGCGGGGGAGCGACCACAGGCTTGGCCTTCCGCTTGCCGCATGCGCACATGGGTTCCGTCACCTCCCCTCGGTGAACCGGGCGAGGGTCTGATCCATGATCAGCTTGTACGCCCTGGCGATGTCCATGCCCTCAGGATGCCAGACGGGAGGGGCCGCACCCGCCGCTACCAGCGCCATGGGCTGTCCTCCGGCCACGCGTGCGCGGGTCCGGAGGTCCGATTCGAGGAACCCGGCCGTATTCACCCCGAGCAGCGCCACCAGGCGGAGCTTCCCTCCGATGTTGCGCCAGTCGCCGCTGACGCGGCCCGCTGCCCGCAGGGCGAACACCGCAGAGGAGTCGGCGCCAGGGCGGATCTGCCCGGCCAGCCAGATCCCGTGCTTGTCGTTGCCGACCGCCACATCTGCCACCGCAGTACCGGTGTTGTCGTAGTGCTCCGCTGCCGGGCGCGCCCCGACGTACAGCGATGCGTGTCCGGTGCCGATCGTGATCTGCCCGACCGCTGCCCGGGACCCGTCGGAGCAGATCACCTCACCGGTCATGTAGTGGTCGTGGGTGTCCTCGCGCGGGGCGGTGACGCACTGCCCGTCGTAGCCGATGTGGCAGGCGTTCCACGGCGCGATGTGCCCGTACAGGTACCCGTCGTCCGTGATGACCACCCCGGTGTACCCGGCCAGCTTCGGGTCCGCGAACCGGGACGGGTGCGGCCGGAAGTCGGTCATCTCGACCAGGGCTCCGGCCGTGACAGCATCGTCCAGCACGAACGGCGCCGGGACCTTCCCCGCGTCCTTCAGGTGCGCGGCCACGTGGTTGTACACGCCGCGTTCGTCTGCCGTCGGGATCGTGGTGCCGCCCCGTCCTCCGTGAAGGACCGCGATGGTGGCGGAGCAGGCAGCCAGGTTCGCCGGGCCGGCGGATCCGTCCGCGTTGATCTCGTGGTGGATGAACTTGCAGCCGGTCTTCGGGATCTTCCCCGCGTCCACTGCGCTGTCATCGGTCCACGCGTACGCGGCCTTCGCCTGCGCCAGCGTGAGCGGAGAGGGAAGCCTCTTCTCGTTGGCCCCCGCGTCCCAGGACGCGTCGGAGGTAGCCGTGTGGTGGACAGCGACGGCCGCGAACGCGTACGGCTCACCGCCAGCCACGACGGTCCCCTTGTCGTCGGTGAGCGCCACGTACGCTTCGGCGAACGCCGGGATGTCCACCAGCGTGGCAGCCCGGATCCGCCCCGCATGGAAGATCATCTTCTCGGGCGGGGGTCCGCCGAACAGCGCAGCCAGCGGATCGTCCTCCATCACAGCCGCTCCGTCATCGGCCGGGTAGACCAGCTCCACGTCCGCATCGGTGATGGAGTCAGCGTCGATGGAGACGCCCCGCAGGAACTTACCCTTGATCAGGTCGTACGCGGTCTGCCCGTCCGGAACCGCCAGGTTCAGCACGCCGGAACCCATGATCTTGGACCCGTCGCGCCAGATCTTGTCGATCCGGCCCACGTTCACAGCCACGGTGTGCGGCTCGCCCCCGTGGCTGTCCTCCTTGTTCCAGCGCAGCGGGACCGGAAGATCGGCCCAGGTCAGCGCGTCCGGGGCGAACTCGCGCCCGTCCCCGGTGACGATCCCCTCCACCGCCAGAGGCCCGGTCCAGGGGGCCGTCTGGGTCCCGGCCGCTGCCACGTAGCCGACTGGTTCCGGGACCACGTCACCGCTGTTCATCTCGTCCGCAGCCTGCGCCGCTTCCTCGGGCGTGGCGTAGCAGCCGCACACGCTGTCATCCATGGTGTTGACCACCGCGACCGGGGTACTCCCGGTGCACTCGGGCCGGTCCTGGGCCACTTCGTAGGCCATGCTCACTCCTTCGTCCACGGCTGCCGAAGCGGTCGCGCCGGCCGGTTGGTTCCACACGGTAACGATCGTCCCCCGGCACCGCGATCCGCCCAGGCACCGCCGGTACCCGCCGGACGGGTACGCGGCGAAGGACGCTGCCAGGCTCTGGTACTCCGTCCCGTCGATGTCCCGGCACGGTTTGCAGGAGTTCCGGTCCAGCACCTCGCTGGCGAAGTACCGCCCCGTTGGAGCGACCGCGAGAACGGTGCGCCTGCCTTCGGCCTGGGCCTGGGTCACGGCCCCGCCTACGGATTCCCGGGGCTGGGCATCGGTCAGATTGTCCAGGTGCTGCTGAACCCCGGCCGTCACCGCCCCAGGGGCGTTGCCATGGCCGAACAGGCGCAGCGCCGTGCGCACCGCGCTCTGCACCAGCGAGGTGGCCATGAGCCGGGCGGTGACCCGGGCCACCTGGTCCAGCAGGTCCCGGCCCGCGGCCGCGGTCACCGTGTCGGAGGACAGGGACCAGTCCGGGACCGTGACGCCCTGCGCCTCGGCTTCCTTCTGCTGCGCATCCGCAGCCTGCTTCGCGGCCGCGAGCAGAGCTGGCGCCAGCACCTCGTACGCGGCCTGTTCGTCCACCGTGACGGAGTCCAGGGCGCTCAGATCGTCCGCCTTCGCGGCGACCGAGACCTGCCCCACGATGTCCGCGCCCTGGGCCTTGAACACCGGCTCCAGATCCTTGAGCACCGCGTCCACAGCCGATTCCCAGGTGGACTGCATCCGTTCGAAGTCGGTGTGGGCTGCCAGCTCGGTGGAGGTGAGGTTGCGGCGCAGCGGGGCCGCGGCAGCAGTCATCGCCCCGGACAGCGGGATGTCCGTGTAGTCGCCCCCGAAGGCGACCCGCACCCGGTCGAACTCCACCGGCCCCAGCCGCTTCTGGAGTTCCTTGGCCAGGGACAGGTCGGAGGTGTACGCCATACAGATGTGCGGGGCCCACGGGGTGTGCTGGACCGCCAGCTCAGGGCCGTCCAGAAGACTGTCAACGATCCGTTCCCGGAGACTTCCCAGCGTCGTCCAGTTCTCGACCCGGTTCTCTGCCGGTATGTCCCCGACACCGAGCACCCAGCAGGGATCCTCGCCGTTGCCGTTCCAGTGGTTGACGCCGAACGCGTTCCCCGTCAGCGTGACGGGGCCGAGTGACACCACCGCGTCCATGACCGCGTTGGTCATCTCCGACTTGTCGTTCTGGCTGAACACGGACATGTCCGGTCCGAGGTAGAGCAGCGTGACGTGCAGATCGGCAGCGCTCTCGCCCCCGGCCAGCTTGAGCCGCTTGGCGTCAGCGGCCGTCGGCATGAGGGCGATCATGCCCCCGCTCAGGTGCTCTCCGTCCGCCAGTTCCACCGTGCGGTGGCCGTGCGCGTGCTGGACGTGGCGGCCCCGGAGATGGAACGGGAGCGGCGTCACAGGGTCACGCTCCGGGTGACCCTGTGACCGGACACGTCCTTGTGCGGGGCCCGGTCGCCGACCCGGAACCGGCCGAACGCGTCCAGGGTGCATTCGTACAGCCCCGGGGTCCCGGGGTAGGCCATGGACTTCAGGGACAGCGCACCCTGGGTGAACGGGCAGGAGTACGTGTGCTGGTCGCACGCGGCCGGGTGCAGCAGCTCCCACCCGGCCATCCCGAAGCGGACCGCGTGCACAGCGCGCGCCTGCCGGATGAGCCGCTCGGCGCGCGCCTGCGCCGCTGCCGGGGTGGTGTCGGGCACCGGGGCCGCTTCGTTCCCGTTGGGCGGTCCGTTAACGGGTACGGGAGCCGGTGCGGTGTCCGGGGCAGGAACCGGTACTGGGGGCGCGGCCGCCGGCGGAGTCTCCAGCGTTGTCCCGGTCAGTTCCTTCAGCGCGGTCAGGGCCTCGGCAGGGATCGTACGCAGGATCAGCTTCAGGGACTGGTCCAGCAGGTCCTCCCCGGTCGGCTTGTCCGCCTCGTCGAATCCGGTCTCCCGGCGCAGCGCAGCGCCGGACAGTTCCTGCCGGTCGTAGGCCAGTACGGCGTTACCGCTGCGGTCCGGGCGCTGGGTCAGCTCGGACATGTCGTACCAGACCACGAACCGGCCCACGTCCTGCTCTCCGCCCGCGGCCAGCCGGGGCTGGAGATAGGCCGTGGTGACCGCGCTGGCGATGAGTTCGGCGTCCGGGGCGATCGTCGTCTTGAGCGCGCTCTCTTCGATCTGCCAGGCGCCCCAGTGATTCACGTCACCCATGCCGAGCAGGACTTCGGCCGGGATGTTCACCT